>Ga0208741_10000258_pt1 | contig 27644 bp, 32 predicted proteins | sample CryBogCBE03Jun09_FD_184576 | JGI IMG/M metagenome (GOLD analysis project Ga0208741, IMG submission 184576) | Freshwater microbial communities from Crystal Bog, Wisconsin, USA - CBE03Jun09 (SPAdes) | ecosystem: Environmental > Aquatic > Freshwater > Lake | place: Crystal Bog, Wisconsin, USA...
TTGCAGCGGGGGGAGCAGTAAATTCAATAAACGCAGGAACCAATGTAGTATATAATGTTAATGTAAGCGTAGATAAGATAGATTCAACTGTAGATATGAAGAAAGCAATTGATGAAGCATTAAAGTCTGCAGAATCAAGAGCAAAAATGAGTGGTTCAAGAAGTTATGTGGGGTATAATTAATGTCATATGCAATTAATGCTGGTATTGAAGTATCAGTTGGACACGATATTAGTGATAATCCAACTACAGATCCCGCACAAATGGTTTGGTACAATTTAACAGATGATAATCGTCAACCAGTAAAGCTTGGCTATGAGGTTATTGAAAAAACAAATCGTATGGCTGATGGAACTTTACGTCGTTATGTTATTGCAAGAAAATATAAAATTACATCTTCATGGCAGAATGCTTGGAGTAATACAGCAGCCAATTCTGATGGAAATAAAGGAATGTCTTGGCTTAGATCATTTTATGAAGCAAATGTTTTTATTCCAATATATGTGAGAGTAACTGCTGCTTCAGTAAATACACAAAATATTGCAACAACTCCTGGATTTGTACCAACAGAAACAGTTGCAAACGTGTATAAATATAATTCTGCAGACACATATATTCCATCAATTGTTGCAAATCAATCTGCAAACATGGTTTATAATGTATTTATTACTTCTTTTGATTATGAAGTAATAAAAAGAAACAAAAACTTTGATTTAGTTAATGTTAATATAGAGTTTACGGAGATCTAATGCTAGGCTCCTCAAATGTTCAACAGTACTTTGCTTCTGGTAATTCTCATTATGTGCTCCCACAAACATCTTTAGAGTGGAATTATAATTTATTTTATGCTCCATATGTTTCTATAAATGGCTCAGCAACCCCCACATTAATTTCTGGTACATGGAGCAATGCTCCAACAACAGTTGCAAGTGGTCGGATAACCAGTGTATTTTTAGCAGACACATTACAAACAACAAGATCTTGTTATTCATTTAATACAACAAATGGATCAGGTGATTCATCTATTACAATTCCTCTTTCTTCTACAACAAATACATATAAAGTAACATTTTGGGCTAAAGTAAACACAGATGCCGAAGTCAATCTATCAGCCTTGTTATACATTGATTATCATAGAGCACACTCATCTTCACAAAAAATAAATAGTGTTAGCTGGACTAAATTTGAAATTTATTTAAGCCCCCAACCTCTAGGAACTGCTTATTCTAACCCAACCCTTTCTTTGCATCATGGCGCTACAGATGGAGCAACATCTTATGGTGTTTTAATTGATCAATTAGAAATGCATCAAACAAGTGATTTTGAATATCGTTATGGAAATTTATGGACAACATCCTCTCCATTTAAAGCTTTCCGACCAGGCGAAAGTTTTGTTCCATCAGGAAACTCTTTATGTCAACTGCCAACAAACTTTAGACAAATCAGTACTAACTTAGGCGGGAGCTGGAACAATCAAATAATGCCAGTAAGTCCAGTATCCTATCATCCAACATTAATAGGTACAAATTCTTTTAATCCAGTTTATAAGAATGGTTCTTTATCTGAATGGTCACAATATAAGTATTTTGTTGCTGATTCTTCATCCCCCACAATATCTGGAGTTTATGATCAAACTTTAAATGTCAATAAAATTGTTATTAAGTTTAATTTGGCTTATTCAAAACCATCGTCTTTTACAGTAAATTTAGCAGGAGAAACAAATACATTTGCTGGAGGATATTCTTCTACATATTCCTATAGTCAAACATACTCTGGATCAGATATTGATAGCTCTGGAACATGTATACTTTATTATCAATCTAATGGCTCATGGGTCTCTGGTTTAAATGGGGGCACATGGACGGGGACTGTAGATACAACTACAATGCCAGGAACGCCATCATTTAACTTTAATGGAGATATAAAATTTGGCGGGTCTAAAGGTGGAACAACAAATGCTACAATAGCCATTAACTCTATACAAGTAACACAAAATTCCTCAACTATTTCAAATTCATACTCCAGCTCTGTTAATGAAAATTTAGATGGATCAACTTCTCGTACATCTAAATCATCAGAATTTTTAAGGATGCAGGTTGTGGAGATATCTCCTAGATTAGAGATTGATGTTTCTTATTATACAATGTCTGTAAATACTCAAGCAGAACTTGATAATAAACAAAATCCACTTCCAATTTCCGCCATATCAGCAAACATGGCAACAATTACATTATCTAACGTTCCATTAACCGTAAGTAATCAAGTTTTAAGCTTATTTTCAAACAATTCTTCAAGTTCTGTCCTTAAAGGTTTGTTTAGAAATTACGTTAAATGTTATGTTAATTATAGAATTATAGATAGTATAACAGGAACAACTTCGTCAGATAGAGTAATACATGGCGGAGTATTTTATGTTGATACCTGGGATGTTAAAGATATAGAAAAAACTGTCATTACAGCATATGATATAACAAAGTATCTGCAACTAGCACAGCCAACAGATTATGTTGCACAAACTGAAGATGCATTTAGGCTTATAAGCAATATCTTAGACTTTGCTGGTTTTACAGATTATGATTATGATTCTCTTAAAAGAGTAACATCATCAACAACAGCCCTAGTAGATGGATCCAACATTAAAAGTACAGCGCCAATAAAAATTAGATATTTTTATGTTGACGGAACTCAACAAAAAGTTTATGATGTTCTTAGAGAAATATTTGAAGTTTATCAAATTGCAGCATACATAGATGTGTATGGTGTTATGAAATTTATAAATTTTGATGGCATTTTTGATAAAAATAATCTTATAAATATGCAGCTTCATGATTCATCTGCTCCCTTATCAATTTCTACTTCAAATGGTTATACAAACAACTTAACCGTTTATCCAAATATAGTTCAAGATACATATCAAGAATCAACAAAGACTAAAGTGGGCAAAATTAATTTTACTTATAAAACACCTCAAATTGAAAAAACCATTGCATCTGATACAAGGCTTTTAAATAATAATTTATATGTAGACAGTGCTCCAACATTTACAAATAAAACAAATGCTATTTGGGATTCAACTATTGATGACGCAACAACTTATAATACTCTTGCAAAAAGCATGAGTTTGTCAGACACCTATTTTACTGTACCAACATACGAAGCAACAGCTGCAAGCACAGAGCAACCAATATTTAGATCTTATGGAATAGATCATAGTGGATACGGAATTATTGAAAATGAAATAGTAAGTTTTAAATACAAAGAATTTAGCTATGTTGGTCCTTCAATTAATACTACAAGATCTATTGCTAACTCTGCCGAGTTTTCTTCAAAGTTTGCAGAAATAAGTACCTTGGCGGGTAATTCACCATTTCAAGTACAAGCAACAGGAAGAATAACAAATGTAGATAGAGGTCAATTTAATACACCAATTTCATCACATATAGTTATGTCAACAACATATGATATACAACAAAGGTTTGATATTTCTAATGCATCGTATACACCAACAATTAGTACAAATGGAAATATACTTTTATCTGGAAATTCTGGCTGGACTTCAAAAATAACAGCGTTAGACCCTTATTCTATAAATGGAAGTACGAATAATTATAATACTTTTTCAACAAAAATTTTAATAAATACTAGAGCTGACGATAATAGTTGGGTTCCAATGCGTTATCCAGATAGTTCTTATGGTTTAGTTTTACATGATTCATCTCAAAATGCAAGTATTTTTGTTATGATTAATCAACAAACTTTAAATAATGTAACAAAATATTATTTAGACGTAAGACAAAACTCTGCTGTTGGGCCAACACTCCTTTCATACAATAACGGAAATTCGCTAGGTTTAGACATAACAGAAGCTATATCTGGACAAGCAAAAGCATACCCCCCTTTCTCAGCTCTAGAAACTTTTGGTGAATATATTAATCTTAAATTTGTAAAAAGTACTGAAACAAAAAATATTTTTGAAGTTTATATAAATAAGAAAAAAATATTTTTATCTACAAAATCTAATATAACCTTAGACACTTCTGGAAAATTTGGAATATTTGCTTCAGCTTTATTATCATCTTCTTCTCCAATAGCATCAATTGAATTTTCAGAAGTATATGCAACTCAAAGTGCTTTATTAACTGCTGATTATTTTTATCATTATCAACTGCCTTGGTTTGCTGAAAAACTATCAAGTAATAAAAAAATATTTGAAATTAATTATATGGTGCAATCAAAACCTTCAATTATAGGAATAAACTATTATGATATAAAAGATTCACAAGCTCCATCGCTTGATGCCTACCCATTAAAACTATCTTATGATTGGTACTATTATCTTGATGGCGCTGCACCAACAACTATTCCAGTTAATTCCCCAGCAGCAAAATTAGCTACAAATGGTAAAATAAAAAGTGTACAGGTGTCAAGTTTAGCAAATAAAAATATTGGTTTGCCTTCAATACCTGTTGATAAAAATTCATTAACATATTCTCCAATTTATCATTCTGGATTTAGAAGTAGATTTGCAATTATTAATAATTCACCATGTCAAATTTGGTTAAAAAAATCACCAGACTCTGTAAACAAAATTAATGTAGATTTTAGTTTAATTACAGATTCATTAATAACGCTCGGAGATGACGTAGTAATGGAAAAAGTTTTTGATATTGAAAATATTAATGAAACTGTAGACATTACTACAAGTTGGGTTCAGGATGAAAATACAGCCTCAGCAATATTAAGATCAATATACAGGGCTCTAGATGGATTTACAAGAGACACGACAATATCTATATATGGCAACCCTTTGTATGAAATTGGAGATATTGTTGTAATTAACTATGGTTTAAAAAATATAGTAAATCAAAAATATTTTGTTCAAGGAATTACTCAAAATTTTGATACAGGATTAACAACTACGCTTGTTTTAAATCAAATAGTTTAATTTAAGCGTAAAAATGATATAATTTAGGGGAGGTAAAAAATGACAATCCAGCAAAATAGAAGCACAAAAAGCCAAGCCAAAGGCTCCCTTGCCTTATCCACTAAAAAAAGAAATGTTATTTATATATCTCAACACGACCCTAGAAATAATCCGCAATATATAAATAGTCATCCAGGACAAATTGTTGTCTTAGACGATGCAAGTTTTGCTTTATATTTAAAACAACAAAATATTAATACTTCAGATAATTTAAGTGCACCTGGAAGCTCAAGTGGAATGCTGTTAAGTGATGATGAATCTTTAACTGATTTTCCTAATGCTTTAAATGATCTTGCTGTTCCAGGAAAACCAGTATGGAATCCTTCAGACATTACTTATGTTTCAACAGATACAGGAATATTTGAAAATATCACAATAACTTTTGAGCGTTCAAAAGGCGACCCTGGAGATGGTTCTTATACATATCATGTTAATTATATGAAAAGTACTCCCCCACCTGCTGGTGGCGGAAGTTCTGGTGGCGGATCAACTGGCGGAACAACTGGTGGCGGATCAAGCGGAGGGTCAAGTGGCGGTGGTCAAGGAACTTTAAACCCAGTTGGAACAATTACAACAATTAATCATACATCATCATTTTTTGCAATTCAATGGAAAGCTTTGCCAAATGCAGTACATTATACTGTAACAGTAAAAGGATGGGATATACCAGGAAAACCTTTTGCTGTTGATACACATTCTTATGTGGTTCCTTCTGCAGGCGGTAGCAGTAGCAATAGTTCTTACGCAGTTGGTTCATTAAATTATGGATTATATTCATTTACTTTAACATCAGCAACAGGATTACCATTTACTGGCACATATAACATATCTGTTCAAGTAAATTATGCAAATGGATCTTCAACGGGGGTAGCATATAATGTCACAATTTAAAGGTACATACGTATTTAAACAAAACGGATTAGAAATTGGAAGATCAAAAAACATTATTACAACTAATGGTCGTAAGATGATTTTAGAGTACTTGTCTGGCTCAAGACAAAATTGGGCAGCAGATATGGCAATAGGTGCAATGCCAACAAATATATCGGGCGGTTCTCCAGCAATTTCAGATACACAATTAAATTTTGAAACTTCCAGGCAACCAGTAACACTAAAAAGCTTTATATCAGCAACAACCATTGATCCAGATTTAATAGTTGTAAGAGCAACATTTCCAACTGATCTATATGCTAATATTTATGAGGTTGGATTATATGCAGTAACAAGTACTGGTTTTTCAACTTCAACAAGAAATAATTTTATATTGTCAGATTTTTCAAACTTAACGTATTGGAATGCAACATCAGGCTCAGTAACTACAAATAGTTTTATTCCTCAAGGATATAATTCTCCAAGAATTGGTTCAAATTCAATTAATATTCCTTCAAGCACAACATATTTAAATTCTAATTTATCAATAGGCTTTACAAATTATACAAATGTTGATTCACTTCAATTATTAGCTTTTAATACATCTGCGGGTATAGTTACTGTTACCCTAACTGATGTTTCAGGAAAAAATCAAAACATATTGTTTACCACAACAAATAACACTGGTTATTCAGTTTTATCACAAATTTTTGATCAAAATACATCCAGCAGCAACTATACTTCAGTTATAAATTTTAGCGCAATAACTCAAATTCAAGTTGCAACTGATTCAAGTGCATCTCTTACGCTTGATGCAATAAAAGTTGTAAGCGCAAATGAAATTTCAACAGAAGAATCAATAGTCAGTAAATCAGTTTTATCAACACCAATTCCTAAAAATCCAAACATCCCTTTGGATGTAGAATATTATGTAGAGTTGTTGTAGGAATAAATGGCAACCGAAAGTTTACCAGTTGAAGGATTAACGCCAAATGAAAATTATACAATTATGGTGTTTGCAACGTACACAGACCCATCTGGAAAACTACATACATCTCCTTACTCACCAGCGTTAGCAATTTCAACACCAGCAGTTTCAGCAAGTGGTGGTAATTTTCAAACAAAAAATTATGGTACAGATATATCATTAAGTGGTGGATCTTTATTTGCAGGAGATTTTCCAGCCGATATTGGACAAGTTGATTTAATTAATGGATCAGTTAGCGGAACTGGAGTTGTATTAAATAGTACAGGACTTGCTGGATTTGCAAATGGAACAAAACAATTTTATATTGATTCTGCAACAGGAAAAGCATATTTTGCGGGAACAGTAACAGCAGGTACAGTCCAAATTGGACCCAATGTTAATAATACTGGAAAAGATGGCATATATATAAATGCATATAATTATTGGTATTCAGATGGTTCATGGTCTGCAAAAGGTTCAGATATTGCTGGAGCTTTAGTAGGATCTCAAATATTAAAACCAGGGGCAGTTTCAAGTCTAGCAAGTAATTGGAATTCTTCAACAAATTTAACAATATCTTGGACATTTGATACAACAGCAATCTCAGCTGGAAATTATTCAAATCAAAACACACAAACTTTTATTTTATCTCTTACGGCGGGAGGTAATACAAAAACAGTACTTGTAAAAGCAAATACATCAAGCCCATCACAATCATATGTTTTAACTCCAACATTAAATAAATCTATATTTGGAGTTCCTCAAACTGTTTTTACAAGCATTTCTGTTGTTGCACAAGACACATTTGGAAACCTAGGCTTAGCTGCTTCTCCAATAACAGGAGCAACTTATGTTAGCCCACTTGCAATTCCAACTTCTTTAAGTGTTACTCCAATTAATAATGGATATAATGTTACAGCAAATCCATCAACTATTTTTTCAGATCCAAATTTTCAATCAATGCAGATTTCAGAATCAACTATTTCAGCTACATCATGGAATTCAACAAACTTTAATGTTGTTAATCAAGGCACAGTAAATCCAGTTTCAGTACTTACCTCAGATTTAAATACAAGATGGGTATCAGCAAGTTTTGTAGATGTTTTAGGCGGGACAAATGGATGGTCTTCAGTATATTCAGTAACTCCAAATTCACCAGTTACCATTAATACTAATGCTCCAAATGAAGTAAATTCTGTATCTGGTTCATTTTCAAATAGTGGAAGCGGAAATGATGTAAATATAAGTTTAACTGTTTATAACATATCAGGAATAACAGCCACAAACACTAGTGGCAATTCAATGGTTTATAGCTCTGGAAGCACACCTCATGGATTTGCCTCTGGAGATCAAATTAAAATAACTGGCATGTCAATATCTGGCTATAATGCAACTGGACTCATTACTGTAATTTCTTCAACATCTTTTTCAATGAGTGGAACTACTACTGGATCAGCAACTGGAGGAACAGCTCAGTATTCTGGAATTAGTTATATTGCAAAACTTATATCTGGTTCTTCTAGTGGTTATTTTTATTTAAATCTAGACGGAACTGGCAACACATCACAATCATTTACAATATCTTCCGCAAACATTTATTCACAACTTGGAGCATATTATTCCACATTATCTGGAACATTAATATCTGTAAATTCTTCAGGAATTAGAAGTGGTGGAAAATCTATTGCTTCATTTTCAAGAAATTCAACAATTACTTCAATAACCCCAAGTCCATCAATAAGTGCATCAGTAAATGGATTTGTAGTTTCGTCTGATTTTTCAAATACAACAGCAGCATATCTTGAAGTTTATGGCCAATATTATACATGGACCACTTCAGAATTATCTTCAAATTTTCCAGATTACATGACTGCAACTTATTCTTCAGGAGGAGCTGCTGGAACTAATACTGTAACATTAACTAATTTTTTAAATGAAGATGGATTAACAATTTCTCCAAGTTTATATTTAGGCTATACAATTACTGGAAGCAATATACCTTCAAATACTTTTGTTTCTGCAGTTTCTGGTAGTGGTCCCACATATACATTAACTTTGTCAACGTACAGCTCTGGATCTATTGTCGCATCTAATTTTAGCGGTAGTGGGGCTACGGGTACATATAAAATAAATGCTTTGCTTTATTCAGGATCTAATCCAGCAAATATATATTCAACTTTTTATGCTCCGACATACTTGGTTGTAGTTTACTATGATTTATTTGGAAATCGTTCTCTTCCATCTACAACAGGAAGCAGTTTATTTACACCAATTAATCCTACAACATCTTTAATTAATTCTGCGGTTCAAGTAGGTGGAACGGCAGGAGCAATTTATGTAGGAGCATCAGCATCAACTGGAGCAAGAATACTCCTAGGAGTAGATTCATATTACAATACAGGAAATAATTCATACTCTGGAATATTTGCATATGATGGATCAGCAACAACTAATGCCGCACCAACTACATCAATAATTTCAAATGCTGGAAGTGGTGGTTATACTTTTTCAACAACAAATGCAAAAATTGCAGACTGGTCTATTAACTCAACACAAATACAAAACACACTTGGATCTGCAAGTAATTATGTTGGTTTATCAGCAACAGGCAAATATTCTTTTTGGGCTGGAGCAACCACATCTGGCAATTCATCAGACAATGCTAGTTTTAGCGTAACCCCTACTGGAAACGTACTGGCAAAAAATATATCAATTGTTGGTAGTGGAACAATAACTGGAGTCAACGCAACTGCAACTGGCGGGGTTATGACATATACTACTACTTCAGCACATGGCTTAGTTGTAGGACAATTAATTAGCATAACTGGAATGACATCAGGATATAACATAACAAATAAAGCTATTGAATCTGTTCCAACACCAACAACATTTACAGTAACTGGTACTGGAATAGGATCTGTATCAAATGGAGTTATAACTCCAATACTTATTTCATCTGGCAATACATTTACAGTAGACGGAACTGGAGCTTTAACTGCAACAAATGCAATAATTTCTGGAACTGTAACAGCAAGCAGTGGTTCAATTAATGGAAACCTTTCCCTGGGTGGGTCATTATATTCAAGCAATTTAAAAGTTAAAAATATTTATGCAGTAACACCAAATGGAAGTAGCGGTGCGGTCTATACAGCATATTCACATACATTTGTTGCTGGAGATGTTGTTGCAATTTCTGGTATATTGCCAATACAATATTCTGGTATATTTACAATTTCTTCAGTTACAACAGATACGTTTACAATTGCAACAAATACTAATACTGCATCTATATCTTCAGTTTCTACATCTGCACAAGCAGTAGCTACAGGTGTTCAATCATTTATCTTAAATAATTCAGGTCTTATATTTAATAGCCCGTCTACAAAGGGAATTACAACAATTGATGGAACAACAGGCTTGTTTGTAACAAATGCTGCATATATTGGCGGGTGGAGTGTTAATTCAGCTGGTATATCTAAAACAACTGGTCATGGAACATTAAAGTTAGATCAATCTAATGTATATATATCTGCCTCTAGTTCAACATATAGCTCTGGTATTGCTACTCCAAATTTAGATAGTTCTTCAGATGTTGTATTTTGGGCGGGAAGTTCAGGAGCAAGATCAACTTCAAATAATTTCTATGTAACAGCAGATGGAACATTACATGCATCAAGCGCAGTTATATCAGGAAGCATTACTGCAAACTCCGTAAACATAGATTCAAACAATCAATGGTACTCAAATAATTTTAAAGTTGGAAACGGTTCAACACAAAAATTAAGTTGGGATGGATCAACTTTAAATTTAACTGGTGATATATCAGCAACTTCTGGAACTATTGGTGGATTCACCCTTACTAGTTGGGGTCTTCAAAACAGTGCAGATACTGTAGAGATATATGCAACTAATAGTGGTCCGCAAGGTGCGGTTTATTCTATTTGGACTTCCAAAAGCATTTTGGCAAAAGCTTTTCAAACAGTCACGGGTGCCTCAAATGATTTAACTATAGCTGGTGGTGCTACTTTTGGTAATAGTAATTTTATAATTAATACAAGTGGACAAGTTTCAAGTAGTTTATCTGTAACAGGTTCAACATATTTAATTGGCACTGCAGGCGCTTCTACTACAACTAGCTCTCCAAATTTATTTATAAATTCTAGCAGCGGATATATTGCTCGCTATTCTTCATCATCTGAACGATATAAAGAAAACATTGTTGATATAAAAACAATTTCTGGACTTAATCCTTCTGCTTTATTAAAAATTCCTGTTCGTTCATTTACCTATAAAAAAGATTATTTAGATAATGATGATGCTCGTTTATCAAAATCAGTACCAGGTTTTATTGCTGAAGAAATGCAAGCTATTTATCCTATTGCGGTTGATACATTAAATGGACAACCTGAAACTTGGAATCCTAAATATATTATTCCTGGTATGTTATCGTTAATTCAAGATCATGAAAAAACAATTCAGGAATTGTCTAATAAAATAGATATACTTAAATCTAAATTTGACAGTTTAAACAATTAGCTGCTACAATAAACAAAAGAGAATAGGACTATAATGACTGAAAAAGTTGAATTAATAATTGCTGCCTTACAACAACGTATAGGCGAAATTGTATCACAATATGAAACACAAATTGCAGTATATCGTGCAGAGATAACACAACTATCAGAAAAAGTAAATGAATTTTCTAATCAAGCTGTTGAAGAAAAGCCCGCCGAATAAAGTATATAACCCTGTTATCCCAAGTGGATTAATTGCTCATACCGAGAAGGGTTATTTTTATATCAAGGGTAACAAAAAATTTAAACTTGTATCTGAGAGAGCCATGCTCTCTTGGTCTTTGCCTGCAATAAAAACTAACGAAATTATGATTAGTAAATTATTGATGTCGGGAACATTAGGTTTTAGAGACGGGTCTTTGGTTAAAGACGTCTCAGATGGTAAAATATATCTTATAAGCGATTCAAAACGTCGTCACATTATAAGCCCAGATGTGCTAGAATGGATGAATACAGCGGTTATTGATGCGGGACAAAAAGAAATTCTTGTCCATGAAGAGGGAGATCCAATAGAGTGACAACAAATTTAACATTACCACAAGACAATGCAGTTATTGATTACAGCATTATTTCTCAATTGGTTAATGCTATTAATCAACAGCAAGCAACAATTGATAGTATTACACAAGCTTCAACTGATCAAGGTGGCGGTTCAGTTATTACAAAAACTGCTGGTGGAGTTATAAAAGCAAACGGAACATCGCAACTTTTTGAAATGGCAATTCCAGTAAATGGAATACAAACAGTAACTTCAGCAACTTTTACAGCATATAACTCTGCATCAAAACCAGTTAGTTGTTGGGTTAGTTCTACAAATGGTTCAAGATGGCAAATTTCAACTAGTGTAGCTGTAACTCAAATTTATTATATTGTGAATGGAACTGCAACAGCATAATGTACGAACCTATCAAAGCTTGGACTAAGCGGGATAGGAAAATAAGCCGTGAAGGTTATGTTTTAGTAAAAGTACCAGAACATCCTAAAAATTTTAAAGGTTGGTATTATGAACACCGCCTTATAATAGAAAAACAATTAAATAGAATTATAGAAGATTGGGAAACCATTCATCATATCAATGAAAATAAGATGGATAATAGGTTAATTAATCTTTTTTTATGTTCAAGAATAGAGCATAATAAAGCACATGTTGCTTGACAGAAACTAATACAATACGCTACAATTAACTAAACCTAGACAAAGGATTATATGAGTAATGATTTAAAATGGATGCTATCATCTGATCAGCAATTTCCGTATCAAGATGACAAGGCCATTGAACTTTGGTTTAAAGTCATGAAATGGTTTAAACCAGATGTTGTTGATTATCTTGGAGACACAGATGATCAAGCCTGTTATAGCAAATATACAGAAGGAAGATCTGCAGAATTTATGCAACTTCATAAGAACGATAGCAAAGATTTAATTGTTCCAATGATGCGACATGAAGCAAAAGGTGCAAGAGACTTTTATGCAAAGACCCGTGAAATGTTGCCAGAAGCACAGTTGTTTTCAGCTTTGGGAAATCACGATATTAGAATTTTTGATTATTTAGATAAAAAGCTTCCAGAATATCTTGCTGATATAACACCAGAATCTTTGTGGTCTTTAGATTCACTTGGATATGATTATATCTATTACAATGAGTTGCCTAAGCAACGATTTGGAGATATTCACGTTCACCATGGACTTTCAATTGCTGATTCGGGGGCAGTCAGAAAAGATGTCCTTGATCTTCAAGTATCTTTAATCAGAGGACATTCACATAGAATTGCTTCACATTTTGTTACATATGAACTCCCACTAGAAACAAATGGAAGAATTCTTCGTGGATATGAAATCGGTCATATGTGTGATGAAAAGTCTGCAGGTATGAATTACACACAAAATCATGACTGGCAAAAAGGTTTCGCAATTGCACATATTGAGAATGGTCAACATCCTCATGTACAAATTGTGGAAATTTCTCGTGACTACACATGTGTAGTTGATGGGAAATTATTTTCGGTATGAATGTAAAAATTTATAATAAAAAGGTTTCAAGTCCTACATATACCCCTAACTATAAGGAGACAAAATGAAGATAACAAACTCAGAGAAGACTCTAGTTGAGCACTACGTATACGCAACAGCATCAGCAGCAGTCATTCTTTGGCAGCGTGGTGGTGTCGCAAACCATAACCTAAAGCACGTTGCATTTGCAGCACTTTATGGTGTTATTGGTCCAGTTCTTGCAAAGGTTAACCCTCGTGGTTTGGTTGCAAAACTAACAAAGCAAGAGCACTTGTCTGCACCAGAAGCAGCAGTACTTACTAATGTTGTCGCAGCAGCACAGTCAGATGCTGAAAAGGCACTTGCAAAGGCAGCTAAGTAACAAGACAATTAAATAATGCTTAATTGTAAAAAATGTACAGGACGAGTATTCGTTGATAGAGTTTATTCCCAGAACCTACGGGTTGAATTGTTCTGTGCTTTATGTGGGAAAAGATGGATGATCAAGAGAGATAATAGGTTTGGATCATGGGTAGCAAGACAGGAAGAAATAGTACAACACGCCTACGGTATTTCTATCTAAACGGCAAGTTGCACAAAGTTCTACGTCGCTCTCGTGCAGAGGACCTTATTGTCGCATGGGATTATCAGTTGGGTAAGCGTGTTGCTTATAGTTTGGCAGATGTCAATAAAAATAAACAACACGCCTACCCCATCAAAGAAGTTGTCCAATTAATTGGAAAACATGAAGATACAATTAAAATGCATTTGTATAGAGGTGATTTAAAATTTCCTCAAAGAGTTTATTCTTTAAACGGAAATAAAACTCCAGGAAAATATTTTTGGAGCGAAGATAATATTAGAGAAATGCATGATTTTTTTAAAACAGTTCACAGGGGAAGACCCAGAATTGATGGCGGGATTACTCCAGGAAATATGCCAAGCAGAGCAGAACTAGAGGCTATGATTAAACAAGAAAATATTTTATATGTTAAAAACAACGATGGGGAATTTGTCCCAGTTTGGAAGCAACCAGAATGGTAGAAAAGAAATTAAATAAAGAAGCAAAGCAAACGCTTGATGCTGCATTAAGAGTTCTAGAATACGCCATGGAGCTGGCTGGACAAAAAGATGACCTAGATGCTATGATAGCGATATCAGACCGCCTAATGATGTTGTATCAACATTTATCAGAAGGTAGTGCAAAGAAGTTTAAGCCAGGTTTTGCTTTAGTTGAAAAGGAAGAAAAAGATGAACACCCAGACGAGCATTAGAGTTGATCTACAATTCACACGCAACCTTGGAAATTATGAAAGCTTAAAAGTCGGAATTGCTGTTGAAGATTTTAAACGTCAAGGCGAATCAACAGATGAAGCAACAGATAGAATTTATGGTTTTGTTGAAAATAAATTAATGGAAAAAGTTGGCGAGATTGAATCAGAGTTAAAAGGTAAAAAATGACCAAAGATGAAGCAAAGCTTGCCTACAGCTTAGTTTCCTTATATTGTGCTCTTTATAAAGAAACTTATAAAAAGCCTCCGATTGTAAATAAATATCGTGAAAAGTGGGCAATGCAAGATGTCATTGATAGTGTTGGCTATGATAGGTCTAAAGAGCTTCTTGAATATTATTTTAAAATTACAAAGTCAGGACATCCTTTGCAATGGTTTTTTTATAATTTTGAAAAGCTAGATCTTACATTGTCTCAAACACAAGAAGATAAAACACGCAGGGAATTAATTAGAAGTAAAACAAAGTTTATGGTTGAAGAAAGAGATAATGAACACTGAATCCGCAGTCATAACATCAGTATGTACTAATAAAGATATTGCTACAGTACTTGCTGAAAATATTGATGAGGTATTTACTTCCCACAGAGATGTTTGGGAAGGACTTAAATCTTATTATTTAAAATTTAAATCTGTTCCAGACGTGTCTGTACTTACTGAAAAATTTAAAGATTTTGAACCCGTCAAGGTAAAAGGCGAAACAGCATATTACCTTGATCAATTAAAGAATGAATATCTTGCATCTCGCCTCCGCAATTTGCTTTTAACTTCAGGAGCAAGCCTTAAAACAGAAGCTTCTTCAAGAGTTATTTTACAGATGCAATCGGAACTCAACTCCCTTGGAAAACTTACTTCTGCTGTCCGAGATATGGACTTAACAGATTTTAAGCTGGCTGAAAAACATTTTGAATCAGTTAAAAATCGTTCTGATGCAATGGGCGGTAGCCCAGGAATTATGACTGGATTTAAAGCTATTGACTATGCATACCCTACAGGAATGGCTCCAGGACACCTTATAGTGATGATTGGTTGGCCAGGTAAGGGTAAGACTTGGTTCTCCTCTTATTTGGCCTGCAAGGCATGGGAACAGGGCTTTAAACCAATGATCATATCCCTTGAAATGACTCCAGAGAATATGCGTGACCGTATCTATACCATGATGGGGTCGGGACTTTTTAAAGCCTCAGACTTTTCAAGAGGACAAGTAGATATTAGTGCATTTGATGATTGGGGAACTAAAAAGTTTGCTAATAAAAATCAATTTATCCTAGTCTCAAATGAAGGTACAGGTCAAGTTACACCAAATACAGTGCAAGCAAAAATTGATCAACATAAGCCTGATATTGTTATTCTTGATTATCACCAACTGTTTAATGATTCATCTGGAGCTAAATCAGAAGTTGAAAGAAATAGAAATATTTCTCGTGACTTTAAATTGTTAGCAGTAAGAAATAATATTCCTATTATTGATATTACTGCTGCAACTATGGATGATATATCTGATCAAGATGCCCCGCCATTACTTTCACAAGTTGCTTGGTCTAAAGCAATTGAATATGATGCTGATATGGCTATGGCAGTTCACAGAACTCCAGATACCAATATCATTGAAGTTGTTTCACGTAAAAATCGTCACGGTACAGAATTTGATTTCTATCTTGATTGGGATTTAAATCGGGGTATTATTCAAGAATTGTATGATAATCCAATAGGGTAATTTATGTAATCAATCTTTAAATTGATATAATTATCATGAAAGATTGGTGATCATGTACCCACGTAAGATACATGACTTTTGGATTAACGGAATTATTAAAGATGATTCTATTTTCCAAAGCTCAAGGGAGAACTATGAAAGACTTTTGGTCCAGCAGATGCGGGACAAAGGTTATGTTCCTGTCCTTGACATGCAACCACAATTTAATGTAAAATATAATGAGAGCAAGGATCACTATACTTTCAATCTTGTAATGTATGGAATTTACTTAGGTAAAAGCAAGGCATTACAATACGAAGGTTTCTCTGGTCAGAGTTTAATACCTAAAGGAAAATAAAAATGTTAGATGCATATAGTAAAGCGGACCTCCGCTCTATTCTGCAATCTTGTGGCATTGAAATAATTTCTCAAACTGGAACTGATTTTCTTTGCTTATGTCCATTTCATCATAATACCGATTCTCCAGCTTTTGCAGTAAGTTATTCTAAAGGGCTTTATATTTGCTACAATCAAAATTGTGATGCTTCAGGTACAGTTCTTGATTTAGTTAAAAAACTAACAGACAGAAATGATTTTGAAGCACTTAGGTTTATATCAGCAAACAAGCTTTCAGAAGCAGAACTTCTTGAAGAAGAGCTCAAAGACCTATTGGATGATAAACCAGAATTTGTTGAATACAGTCAAGCCGAGATTGATACTTTACACAATAATCTTATGCAATACATGACTGATGGAAAACAATATTTTATTTCCAGAAATATTAATGAAGAAGCAATGGAGCATTTTAAGCTTGGCTATTCTTATAAACAAAAAATGGTTACAGTACCATTGCACTCCCCAGACGGAATTCCAGTTGGCTTGATTGGAAGGTCAATAGAGGGCAAGTCTTTTAAAAATACGCCAAACTTACCACGCAATAAAACTATGTTTAATTTGCATAGGGCAAAGCGTGAGGGCGGAACTATTATAGTAGTAGAATCTAGCTTTGATGCAATACGTTTATGGCAGGCGGGGTTTCCAAATGCAGTAGCTACTTTAGGAGGCAGTATATCTGAAGTTAATATTAAACATTTAAATAAGTATTCATCAACCATTATTCTTATGACTGACAATGATCAGGCAGGGAAAGCACTAGGAACTACAATCGCTAATAAATTAAAGAATAAAAATGTATTATGGGCTAGATATAACAATGATGTAATCTATCCCCATATGGCAAAAGATGTGGGGGATCTCACAGATGAAGAGATCAAACAATGTATAAAAAATGCTATTCCACATTTTCAATACGCAAATATATAGTAGACAAACACAATTTTGCATGCTATAATTAAATAACAGGGCATCATATAGCCCACTATACAAGGAGAAATACACTATGGGTATCGTAACAGGTTTAAAAGCAATGAATGAACAAATGGAACAAAAGTCTCATTCAACTGATTCACAAAAAGGAAGATGGCTACAACTTAAAGATGGTCAATCTCTAAAAATCCGATTCTTGCAAGAAATTGATCCAGACTCAAAGAGTTATGTTGAGAAAGCTGGTTTAGCTTTTATTGCAGTAGAACATACAAATCCAAAAGATTATAAGCGTAAAGCGCTTTGCACAATTGAAGATCAAGGTCGTTGTTACGGTTGCGAAATGCATCGCCGTGATCCAAAGGCTGGTTGGAAAGGCCGTTCACGTTTTTATGCTAACGTGTTAGTTGATGATGGTTCAGAAGATCCATATGTTGCAATTTTTTCACAAGGCGCTGGACCAAAGTCTGCAACACCAGAAATTATTAATTACGCTGGTGAGACAGGTAGCATTTCCAATCTTAATTGGAAGCTAAAGCGTACAGGAACATCAACAGATACAAATTATTCAATTATCCCATTGCCAACTGCTGATGTTGCTGCAATTGACTTTGATAAGTTTGAATTGTTTGATTTACAAAAGTCTGCAGTTCGTGATGTACCTTATAATGAACAAGAAAATTTCTACCTAGGAATTACATCTGATTCATCTGAAGAATCACTACAATCAACATCATCTGCTGTTGAGTGGTAATAAGTAATATGGGGGAGTATCCATTACTCCCCCATATGAAATATCTATGATATAATAGGTTTATGGACAAAATACACAAATCAGATTTATGTTGGGCAGCGGGATTTTTCCAAGGAGAAGGTTTTGCTGGAATAGCTACTGCTAAAAGAAAATATAAAGAAGATTACAAATATATAAGTATAAAAATAACTCAGTATGTAGACAGAACACCTCTTGATAGATTTCAAAAAATATTTAAAGTTGGTTCTGTTCAAGGTCCACATGTAAATAATCGTGGAGAATCTGAAATATATCAATATGCTGCATCATCAAATGATGCAGAAAATATATTAAAAGCAATATTATCAGAATTAACTGGTAAAAAATATTTGCAAGTTAAAAACGCATTACAAAACATAGAACAATATAAAGAAAAAGATAGGCCAATGCCAAAGGGCAAAAAAACAAATTGTCCAAAAGGACACGATTATTCGGTTGTTGGGTATGTTAGGCCAAATGGATATATAATTTGTAAAACATGTCATGCAGAACAAAAAAGAAAGATGAGAGCTAATGCAAAATAATTTTGTCCACCTTCACGTTCACTCGCATTATAGTCTCATGGACGGTTTAAATACACCTCACGAGCTTTTGGAGGCTGCAAAAAAGCAAGGTCAGACATCTCTTTCAATTACAGATCACGGAACATTATCTTCCCACAGAGATATGCAGATTGCTGCAAAAGAATTAGGAATCAAGCCAATACTTGGCATTGAAGCTTATATTTCAGAAACAGATAGGTTTGATAAGCGGGAAGTTAAAAAGCGTGACGATAACACTTCAGTTTATAATCATATTATTTTGCTTGCTAAAAACGATATAGGATTAAAGAATCTACAAAAGCTTTCACAGATTGCTTGGACTGAAGGATATTATAGAAAACCAAGAATTGATATGGATGTCTTGTTTGAATATAAAGAAGGTATAATTGTAGTATCAGGCTGTATGAATGGTCTTATTTCTAAGGCTATTGAGCGTGGTGAATTAAACAGGGCAGAAGAGCTTGTAAATATTTTTAAAGACAATTTTAGTGATGATTTTTATATTGAAGTACAGGCACACAACCCTAAAGAATTAAATAACTCTCTGCTTAATTTAGCAGATAAGTTTGGGGTGAAACCAGTTGCAACAGGCGATTGTCATTTTGCAAAGAAAGAAGAGAGGGATCTGGAAGAACTCCTCCTCATCCTCTCAACAAAGCCTTCCGAAAACAAAGAGGCAGACTACGCCAGTGGTCGTGCATTCACTAATACTCTTGACCGCTTTGATCATCTTTATCCCAATCGCCCTATTTCTTTCGCTGATATTAACGTTTATATTCAATCCTATTCTGAAATTAGTATGGATTTTGAAAAAGCGGGTATTACAAGAAAAGATATATACAAGTCATCAGTAGAAATAGCAGACAAGATTGAATCTTATACGTTTCATGAGAATCTTGATTTGCTTCCAGTACCAAAAAAGAATGCATTAAAAACATTAAAAGAAATGTGTGAAAAGTCTCTAGTAGATAAGGGCTTAGAAAATGAGACATATAAAGAAAGACTCCAAGAAGAACTCAAAGTTATCTCAGATAAAAATTTTGCTAGTTATTTCCTTGTTGTTGGTGACATGGTTAATTGGGCGAAAGAAAATGAAATCTTGGTTGGACCAGGCAGAGGATCCGCTGCTGGAAGTTTAGTTTGTTATTTAATGGGTATTACAGAAGTAGACCCAATTAAATTTGATTTGCTATTTTTTAGATTTATTAATCCAGAACGTAATGACTTTCCCGATATTGATACAGATTTTATGGATCGCCGTCGTGGAGAAGTTAAAGAGTATTTGCGTAAGAAATTTAAGCATGTTGCTTCTATTTCTACATATCAATATTTTAAAGATAAAGGAGTTATTCGTGATGTTGCTAGAGCGTTCCTTATCCCACTTGGTGAAGTTAATAAAGCACTTAAGGGTGTTGAGACATTTGAAGAATATGAATCTTCCCCAAGTACAGAAGAATTCAGAAAAAAATATCCAGAGGTAACTAAATATGCATCCATGTTACGTGGCAAGATTCGTGGAAATGGAATGCATGCTGCTGGCGTAGTAGTTGCAAAAGATGACATTAGTCAATATGTTCCAATTGAAACTCGCAAAGATCCAGATGATTCGGTATCTGGTCGCATACCAGTAGTTGCTTATGATATGGAACAAACTGCAGACCTTGGTCTAATTAAGCTTGACGTACTTGGACTTAAAACCCTGTCTGTTATTGATGATACATTGAAAACAATTAAGCATATTAAAAAAGAAGATGTTAACCTTAAGTCAATTGAACTTGATGATAAAAAAGTTTTTGAAATGCTTTCAAGTGGTTTTACAAAAGGCGTGTTTCAAGCAGAAGCGACACCTTATACAAATTTGCTTATGAAAATGGGTGTTAGTACATTTGAAGATCTTGCTGCTTCTAATGCATTGGTTCGTCCAGGTGCTATGAATACGGTTGGAGGATCTTATATCCGACGTAAAAAAGGTGAAGAAATTGTAACTTATGCACACCCGCTTATGCAAGAGTTTACCGCTAGAACATATGGCGTAATTATTTATCAAGAACAAGTTATGCAAGCCTGTGTATTTTTGGGCGGTATGTCATGGGCTGATGCTGATAAAGTTAGAAAGATTATTGGAAAGAAAAAAGATGCTAAAGAATTTGATCAATATAAAGACCAGTTTATCTCTGGAGCAAGTAAGCATATCACTCCAGAAGATGCCCAAAAGTTATGGCATGATTTTGAAGCCCATGCTGGTTATTCTTTTAACCGTAGTCACGCTATTGCTTACAGCATGTTATCTTATTACACTGCTTGGCTTAAGCGTTATTATCCTCTTGAGTTTATGTTTGCCGTTCTTAAAAACGAAAAAGATAAAGATGTTAGAACGGATTATTTGCTTGAAGCTAAAAGATTGGGAATCAAGGTATTATTACCTCATATTAATGAATCTGAATTAGATTTTAGCATTCAAGGCAATTCAATTCGTTTTGGACTATCCAACATAAAATATATTTCTGATAATATTGGTAGCAAAATTACTTCATTAAGACCTTTTAAGTCTTATAAGGAATTTACAGAAAAGTCGGGAATCAAAGGTAGCGGTATTAATTCAAGAGCTATAGACTCTCTTAATACAATAGGTGCTGCAGCTTTTCCAGATAATCCAAGAAAAGGAAATGAAGGCGAAAAGCTATATGAGTATTTAGGCATACCAAAGTTTGATACAGGTAAATTAAGCCCATCTATTAAATCACAAGTTAATCCTCTTGAAGAATTTCTTGAAGAAGGTTGCTTCGTTTTGTTGGCAATGGTTAAATCAATTAAGAAAGGTCCAACTTGGTCAAGAATTGAGCTTGTAGACGATACTGGATCTGTAGGTATTTTTCATTCAGTTAACACACAAATTGAACCAGGCATGATGTACTTCTTTTTGGTTGGCGATAATCGTATTCACAAATATGTAACAATTGATGATGTTGTAAATAAAATAGATGAGCCTTTTGTTCAGTGGTTATATAAAGATAAATTAAAAATTGAAGATGGAAAGATGCTTGTTCTTGATTTTACACATTATAAGACTAAGGCAAACAAAATGATGGCTCATATTATTTTGTCTGATGCTAATAAAAAATTAGAACGTGTTATTGCTTTTCCCAAACTTTATACTAAAGCCCTTGGTAAAATGAAGCCAGGAACTATTTGTGATCCAGCAATTGCAAAAATGGAAGACGGAACGTTATTTGTAAAGGAGGTAAGCTAATGACAGAGGAACAAAACAAAGTACCTATTGGAGTAGAGCAAGTTTGTGCAGCAATTCTTTCAACAGTAGGGGAAATAGTTATTCCACTTGAAAATTTGTTAAAAGATTATTCAGGTAAAACTATTGCTGTCAATCAAAATGAAGATACTAAAGAATTAACATTTAGTTTGGTAGACATAGTTGATGTTGAAACAGAGATTGAATAAATAGTGTATAATATAAGTATATGGCTCAGTCCTACATACTTAAAGGTACGGAAAACGAGTTCCTGTTAGTAGTTAGAGCGGGTGACGAAAAAGCAATCTATAACATAATAGATTTATTAGCAACGAGTCGTAACGAAGATATAAAAGCAGTAGCAGCAGAATTAGAGAAGAGTTTACATGATAACGGAAGAGATCCTAGCAAAGCTAGATCCAAAAACAAGGGCAAGAATACAATTAGCAACAACAGTAAATATAGAAAAGCAAAAGACTCCTAGTATTGGATTAACAAACGCATTAAAAGGCGGGCTTGGCTTTGGTCGTCAAGTAATGATTTGGGGAAATAAGTCTGCAGGAAAATCTTCTTTTTGTTTACAGATGATTGCCTTAGCTCAAAAAGACGGAAAGACCTGTGCTTGGATTGATGCAGAAGCATCTTATGATCCAACATGGGCATCCCAATTGGGCGTTGATTCTGATAAATTAATTTATTCTACTGCTAAATCTATCAATGATATGGTTGATGTTGCACAACAATTGATGGAGGCAGGAGTAGATATTATTGTTGTAGATTCTATTTCAGCATTGCTTCCCGCAATTTATTTTGAAAAAGATAGTGCTGACCTTAAAAAATTAGAAGACACCAAACAGATTGGTGCAGAAGCAAAGGACATGACACATGCAGTCAAAATGCTTAACTACGCTAACAAAAATACGCTACTCGTTCTTATTTCTCAACAGAGAAATCAATTTGGTTCTATGCATGCGTCGCATATCCCGACAGGGGGCATGGCAGTTAAGTTTTTCTCCAGCACCATTATCAAGCTTTGGGCATCGGAAGCTGATGCAAATTCTATTAAGTCTGGAATCCAAGTTGGTGATAAAATCATTGAACAAAAAGTTGGAAGGCCCGTTAACTGGATCGTTGACTACAATAAAACTGGACCAATGGGACTTAGCGGTCAATATGATTTTTACTTCCAAGGGGATCAAGTCGGAGTTGATTCCGTTGGAGAAATTGTAGATGTTGCTGAAATGATGGGCATTATACAAAAGGGTGGCGCTTGGTATACCGTTAATGGTGAAAGATTTCAAGGTCGTGCTAAGGTTGTTGAATATGTAAAAGAAAATCCTAAAGTGGCAGAAAAATTACAAGGAGAAATAAATGCCAAATCTTGAAGAATTTTTAAATAAAAAAGAACCACATGTTAGTGATTTTTTTGAACCAGTTGATGGTAGTTTCCAATGTCAAAATAAAGAATGTTCTTTAATTACTTATGAAGCTTTTCTTGACAATAGTCATAGAAAAATTAAATGGACTTGTGCTAATGGTCACGATTCAAGCGTGGCAGTATGAGTGAACGTGCAGAAGTTAAAAGGGACGGTGCAAAAGCTCAAAAAAATTCAGGTCGGGGGGAATACCAAAAAGGTGACTCTATATGGCATGATTTTGTGGTTGATTATAAAGAGTATTCAAAGTCAATATCCATTAGTAAAGAGATTTGGGCAAAAATCTGTACTGATACTTTTAAAGTATCACGTGAAAAATATCCTGTCCTCAAACTTATCCTTGGGGGAGATGGAGCAAAGACTAGACTTGCTGTTATAGAATGGGCTTTGTTTGAACAAATGGTTGAGTGTTGGGAGACACATAATGATTGATGAAGAAAATTTAGATGAATTTCAAATTTGGTTTAACAATGGTGTTGAACGTGGTTGGATTACAGACATGTTTTGTGCAACCCACGATGGAATACCTTCACTTTCTAAAGAAGAAGAAAATGAGTGGGAAGAAGGCGGGGACCCCTGCCAATTTTGCGTAAGGATATTAGAATGAATCATTTAAAAGCAGATAATGGAAATTATTTTAAGCACATGCTGCAAGCATGGAGAGCAATTTTTCTTATGATAATTGCTATTTTTTCTTGCATTATACACTCTATATTTCCTTTTATGTTTCAAAAAACTACTAAAAAAATATTAAATAATATAATTAATAATGCAAACAAAAGACATGGTATAATTAAATGACAGATAAACCAGTAATTGAATTAATTAGCGAACTCACAGAGTTTAATGATATGAAAACATACATGAATGATGCTGATCTTGATTATGCTCTTGATTTAATTATTAAGTTAATTGCAAAGCCAGATGTTCCATCTACCAAAGCTCCTGACCTTATTGTTAAAATGCAGGCGTTGTCTGCAAAGTTTGCAATGATGTCAAGATACTACACCACCTTTGAAAAGGGCGGGGAAAATTCAAAAAAGAAGAACGTATATTACACAGCAGAAGAAGCAATTAATAGAATAGTGGATGCTCTCAAGTATTCTGCAAGATACGGAGCATAAATGGCTAGAGAAATTATTGGAAATTTAAAGTTTCAAAAACAAGATGCTGATGGATTTGATGTAAATAAATTTGCTAAAATGATGGAGGAAGCATATGGAAATGTTGAAGGAAGAGAAAAATTTGTTCAAAAGAAAACTTTTAGTCCTAGTACTATTGGTTACGGTCATGGTAACTGTCCTAGATATTGGTTCATTGCTTTTACTGGTGCTGAGTTTGAAGAGCAGTTTGATGCTATGGCTAGGGCTAACATGGATAACGGTACGGCTGCTCATGATAGGCTTCAGAAAGTTATGGCTAAAACAGGTACTGTCAAGGCAACAGAACTTGAAATTATCCATGATGATCCACCAATTAGAGGATTTGCAGACGTTATTATTGAATGGAACGGGGAAGAGGTTGTAGGTGAAATAAAAACTGCCAAGCAAGAAATATGGGATGCTAGAAAAGCAGAGATGAAACCTTCAGGCAACCATTTATTACAGATTCTTACTTATATGAAAATAAGAAAAGCTCGGCAAGGATTTTTATTTTATGAAAACAAAAATGATCAATCAATTTTAATTATTCCAGTTAATCTTAATGATAGAACAAAAGAAATAATTAATGGTGTTTTTGATTGGTTAAGAACTGTTCGTGCAAATTTTGAAGCAGGAACTTTACCAGAAAGAACTTTTACAAAATCAACTTCATCTTGCAAGTACTGTCCAGTAAAAACAACATGCTGGAAAGAACTTGGTGATGGTGAAGTATTTATACCAGCTATGGTGCCACCAAAATGATTTGTGCATATGATCAATGCAAAAATAAATTTGAACCAAAAACACATAATCAAAAATATTGTTCAGATGAATGTTGCCGTATAGCCACAAATGAAAAATTAAAAGAAGCTTATTATGATAAAAAGGCCAGACTTGCTGGGAAGAAAAGAATTTGCAAGACAAAAGGTTGTAATGTTATTTTAAGTAGATACAATGAAACAATGATTTGTGATAAATGTGTGGGCGCTGAAAGAGAAAAAGAAAGAAAAGCCCTTATAGAAATGGTTAAACGTGTCTCTGGCTAAATTAACTCGTCCAAAAGCACATAAAGTACTGGGTATAGATGCTAGTACTAATAGCTTTGCTTTTTGCCTCATGGATGAAAAAACTCCAATTAAATGGGGAGAAATAAATTTTGATGGCGGAGATGTTTATGAAAGAATTTTAGACGCCAAAAGAAAAATTAAGGCTTTTAAAAATGAATTAGATACTGATTTTGTTGTAATTGAAGCAGCAATATCTGTAAAATCTGTTGCGACTGGAATGAAGATGGCATACGTTTTTGGTGCTATAATGGGAGAGTTACTCAGTGATAATGTGGAGGTTGTTGAAGTTCATCCTATAACTTGGCAATCCTATCTTGGAAATAAAAATTACACTAAGGCTGAAAAAGAGGCGATAAAACTTGAGTTCCCAGGAAAGTCCGACAACTGGATTAAAGGCAAGATCAGAGAACGTAGAAAACAGCGTACTGTTGATTTTGTTAGAACGTTGGGCGTTAAAACTGAGTCCGATAATGTCGCTGATGCAGCAGGAATAGCGTGGTATGCAGTAAATGAAATTATATGATAGTAAAGATTGGTGCTACAAAAGATATGTAGTAGAAAAGAAAAAGGTTGTTGATATGGCAATAGAAGCTAAATGCTCACATATGACCATTCAAAGATCTTTGGAAAGATTTGGATTGATTAAAAAACCTAGAAAGTGGACTAAGTGATACCAGTACTAATATATCCAGTCCTTAATAGATTTGATCTTTTAAGGAAGTCTTTAGATACAATTGACTATCCAATTGGTGAAATATTAATTATTAATAATAGTGGCGATGATTCAATGAGTGCTGGACTTATTGAAGAATACCCAAACTTAAATATTCGTGTTTTAAATTTGCCATCTAATATGGGCATAACAGGTGGATGGAATTTAGGAATTAAATTATATCCTCATGCAAAGTATTGGATGTTTTCTTCAGCAGATACAACTCCCTCACCAGGACTTTGGCAAGACTATGCAGAAAAAAGCGGGTCAGATAAATTTGTTCTTTCAGCAAATGCTGGGTGGAATATATTTACAGTAGGAGAAGAAATTGTAAAAAAAGTTGGAATATTTGATGAATATATTTATCCAGCTTACTATGAAGACAATGATTATTGGGACAGAATGGTTTTAAACGGTTTTGTTGTTGATGTAAATATTTTACATTCACAAGTATATGCTGATGAAAATGGTGTATCACAAACAATTAAAAGCAATGAAGATTATTTTAAAAAAAATAATTATACGTATTGGCAAAACCATCTTTATTATCATGCAAAAAAAGACAGCGGTGACTACACTTGCAAGGGTTGGGATTTAACTAGGAGACGGGATCATGAGTGGATACCACAAAAACCTTAGACTTAGGATGCGGTAAAAAACCAAGAAATGATTTTAACGCTGATGAAATGTTTGGAATTGATATTGTAGATCATGGTTTGCCAAACATTAAAATGGCTGATTTAGCAATAGAACCAATTCCATTTGATGACAATACGTTTGATATTGTAACTGGATATGATTTTCTTGAGCATATTCCAGTTCTCATTTATAATAACGGCAAAAGAAAATATTCATTTATTGATGTTATGAGTGAAGTGTGGAGAGTTCTAAAGCCAGGTGGTCGTGCTTATTTTTGTACTCCAGCCTACCCTCATATAGAAGCTTTTCAAGACCCCACACATGTTAATTTTATTACTACATCAACATTACAGTATTTTTCTTTTCCATCACCAA
>Ga0208741_10000259_pt1 | contig 27502 bp, 5 predicted proteins | sample CryBogCBE03Jun09_FD_184576 | JGI IMG/M metagenome (GOLD analysis project Ga0208741, IMG submission 184576) | Freshwater microbial communities from Crystal Bog, Wisconsin, USA - CBE03Jun09 (SPAdes) | ecosystem: Environmental > Aquatic > Freshwater > Lake | place: Crystal Bog, Wisconsin, USA...
AAATTATGACTGATACCAAATTTGTGTATTTGCAGCGTAAATACCACTACCGCTACTATTACTTACATTGGCTGCAGTAATCGGCACACCATCTGTATATGAATATGTAGTTTCAATTGTAAATGTACTCGTTACTATAGGTGTAGCAAGATTACTTGAAATTATATCTGATGATCTATATGAATTTACAGATAAACTAGGAATATTAGCATTACCTACAGATTCTCCTGATACAGTATTTGGGATATCTGTAAAGAAGAAAACTGCATTTCCACCCACAAGTGAAACATTAGGAAGGCCAATATCAACATAAGACCTATTTCCTATATTTAATGAAGTTGGGAAATTAGAAGTTTGTACAGATTCATTTAAGTTTGCATTTGCAGCATCTGTGATGAAGAAAATTGCATTTCCGCCTACCCCTCCAGTAGGTATACCAATATCACCATTTACACGATTACCAATATTTGTAGTATTACTGAAGTTATTATTTTGTATTGTTTCAGCTAAATTGCTATTACCTACATCAACCAATGATATTGATCCAATTATATTTGATACAGTACCAATATCCCACATAACACGATTTGAATACAACTGAGTTGGTACGTTAGTAACTGTCAATGAATATGTATTTGTAGTTACTCCGTCACCTGCAGTAACTACAATGTTTGCAGTTGTATATGCATTTGCTGTATAACTTGTATTCAATGTAATTATACCATTACTATAATAAGTACCAAATGGGCTTAAATTACTACTTGTTGGTGCAGTATTTTGATTTGTCCAAATCCAATTATTAATACTACCATCAAATGTTGTACTATTTGTTTGCAATGATAATACACTTACCAATGTACTTGGAATAGAGAATGGATTGAATGTTAAGTTAGCAACAGGTGCAGTTGTACTATTTGCAATATATGCATTAGCAAAACTACTATCATTGTATCCACCTAAGTTAGTTAAGAATCCAGTAACTGCTCTTGTAGTTGTAAATGGATTGTTATCTGTTGGGCTGGTACCTTGACCAAGTGTAGTAAGCTGAACTCTATTGTTACTGACATCTTCAACTAGTGCATTTTGTAATGTCAATAAAGGTACATCATTGTTGAAAGGACCATGTACAATATTAACTGGTATAACTGTACCTTGATTAGTCATAAATGTACTACTACCATAGAAACCAGACGCATCGCTAATTAATACATTGCTTTGTGCAGTTAGTAATGCAACTGGAGTCTGCGTACCATATGGTGTAATTGTTGTTTGATATACAACTGTACTATTAATAGTAACAGTTGTAATTGATAATCCATTAATACTATTGTCAATATTAGCACCTGATTGATCAGTCAACAATGATGGTACATTGTATGCGTTTGCACCAAATGGGCTAAATGTTCTTTCAAGTTGTGTGCTACCTGTTATGGTTAGTGGGAAATTATATATACTTGCATCAGTTGCTAATGCACTTTGTAGTGCTAACAATGCAGTTACACTTGTATTATATAATCCATATACTTGCCCAGTAGTTACTGCTCCAGTATTAATAATTTGTGATGAATTCACACTATTATCAATAATAGTACTGTTTTGACCAGTCAATAATGTAACACCGGTATTGTTAAATAATCCATATGCAATAAATGGTGTTGTAGCACTTCCAATTAGTGTATAAGTAAATGTACTATTGTCAACAACAGTTGAACTTTGTGCAGTTAATAATGTAACTGATGTACCACTTATTGCAGCGATGTTTGTTCCTGAACTTTGTGTTACTGCTAATGGGCTTGTTTGAGGAGTGAATGCTCCTGTATACACAGCTACACCACTAGTAAGTCTTACATTAGATATAAACCCAAGCATTGGTAATGTTTTGCTATATGTTTGTATACCAATACTACTTGTTGCATTAGCACCAATGCTTGCGCTTAGTGTCGCAGTTACGCCTGCAACACCATTGATATAAATTACAAATCCATTTGAGCTGGTGCTTGTTCTAACTGCAGCAATATGTGTCCATACACCTACTGAAACAGTACTTGTGGTTACTACTGTAGTAATTGCAGATGCACTAGTTGCATAGTTGAATTGCAATGTACCAGTCGTAGTAAATATCAACTGCCATTGACTTGTAGTATATGATCCACTCCCACCTGTTACAAAATTATCAATTACAACTGGTGTACCTGCAAATGAATTTACATATACCCAACATTCAATTGTAAATGCACTTGTACCAAATACAACCGGTGTACCGGGCACTGATACATATTGTAGTGTGTTACCAGTAAAGCTTAATGCATAATAACCATTACTTGTTGTTGGTGCACTTATTGCAGTTATTGATGTACCTAAAGACAGGCTAGCTGCTAAAGGACTAGTAGGTGAAGTAAAGTTTGCAGTATATACTGCACCGGGCATGACACGTAGGTTACTGATATAACCATTTAATGGATAACTTAAGTTATATCCAGTACCAATATATGGACTACCAATTACATAATTATTGCTATCTGTATAAGTACTACCTGATTGTGTACCATTTACATATAATTTAGTGCTACCTGAATTTCTTACAACTGCAATGTGATACCAAGTTGTTGCACTTAATGTTGCACCAGTTATAACATTAGTACCTGCAACTGCATAATAAACAACACTTGAATTTATATAAATCTGTGCGCTTACTGAGTTACTAGATGTTCTACTATCATACAATGTACCTGTTGTACCACTTGCTAAATAAATCCAACCCTCAATTGTGAAATTATTTGTACCAAATGTAAATGCTGAACTACTTGGTGCATTCAAATACTGACTACTACCAGTAAAGTATGCACTATTTCCACCTGTTAATACATAGAAGAAAGGTGAGTAAGTTGTACTTAGTGTTACTGTGCCAGTTATAGACATAGTGCTACCTACAGTAGGAACTGTTACACTAGATTGTAGACCTAAAAACACGGTACCTGTAACATTAGTCAATGGGCTAGTAATAGGTGTAAAGCTTGCGGTATATAATGCAAAGCCGTCGACTATGCGTAAATTAGATATATATCCTTGAAAATTAGTATCACCGGTAACTTTTCCAATAGTAAATGAATCTCCTGCATCACCAAAACTACTACTTGTCGACCAATTATCTACATAAGATTGTAAGACTCCGTTGATATACCAAGTTTGAACATAACTACTATTTCTAGAAGTTGCAATATGATACCAAGTATTTGCAACTAGGCTCTTGTCGGGGAACATACCCACACCAACACCTGCTTGAACAAAAGTTATAAACCCAGTGCCATATGAACCTGATCCTGTATTGACATTTATAGCAATACCTGTAGTTCCACCTGAAGACCTACTTTCAAATATACCAAAAAAGCCGCTTGTAGGAGGTAGTACAGTCATATACATCCAAAATTCTACTGTAAGAGCTACACTTGATTCGCCGGGCCAAGTGTTACCCGGGTAACTAAGATAACTATTACCATCGAAATATGCACTAGCACCAGTTGCAGGCAATGATAAGGGGAAAGGTGTTGTAGTTGTAGTTGCACTTAATGTTACACCACCTATATTAGTTAATGTAAAGTTATTTGTACTTGCGTCAGTAGTTACAGAACTTTGTAATGCTAGTAAACTACTTTGCGTTGGTGTGCCACCTGATTGTGTTACTGCTAATGGACTTGTCGGTGGGGTAAATGTGTTTGTATAAACACCAACACCGTATGTTAATCTTATATTAGAAACATAACCATAGAATGGTAATGTCTTAGTATTTGTCTGTATACCAATGCTACTTATAGGAGTTGCACCAATTGTTTGACTTAGTGTTGCAGTCACACCAGCTACACCATTGATGTAAATAGTAAATCCGTTTGCACCTGTGTTTAGTCTTACTGCCGCAATATGAGTCCATGTATATACTAGTGCAGTATTTGTAGTTACTACTGTTGTGAAAGCTGATACACTAGTTGCATAATTGAATTGTAGTGTGCCACTAGTAGTGAATATCAATTGCCATTGACCAGTTAAATATGATCCACTAGAATTGATCCAGTTATCAATTACAACTGGTGTACCTGCAAATGATATTGGATAGACCCAACATTCAATTGTGAATGGGTTAGTACCAAATACATACGGTGCACCTTGCAATGATAAGTACTGACTTGCAGAATTACTGAATACTAAATCATAATACCCACTATTAGATGATAATCCTGTAATTGCAGAAATATTTGTACTTGAAGTTTGTGTTTTAGCTAGTATAGTCGAAGGTACTGTAAATGTACTTGTATACACTGCTATACCGTTAACCAGTCTTGCATTACTTATAAATCCATTAAAGAAATTAGTACCAGTTGGTGTTGCCCCGATACCTAATCCAATAGATCCTACATAATAAGATGTTGCACCTGTACCAGTTGTTGTTAGTTGAGTTCCATTAAAGTAGAATGTTACTGTTGCACCAACACGAGTCATTGCGACATGGAACCAAGTATTAACTAATAAATTAATAGTACTAGAATTCATTGTAACATTAGTACTACCATTTGTACTATATTGATGATACAATTGATATACACTACCTGTATTATATATTGCAAAACTATATTCGAGTGTTGAACTAAGTGTACCTTTTTGCATTATTGTGTATATTGCACTAGAAGCTGGTAAGGTGTTCATATATACCCAAGCCTCAATTGTAAAGGGACTGCTACCTATAATCAATACACTACCGCTTGATGTTGTCGGAGTAGTTATATATGATGTAGTACCCTCAAAGTAACCACTATAGTAATTAGTTGGTAAACTTACTAATGCTTTTGTACTTGTACTAGAACTTTGTGATATAGATAATGGTGACGTTGGTATAGTAAAATTATATAAATATGCGCCAGTTCCATTGATAACACGAACATTACTGATATATCCATTCAATGGGTAACTACCATTATAACCAGTACCAAAGTATGGACTACCAACCACTGTGTAGTTATTACTATCTGTATATGATGCTCCTACTTTTGCACCATTGACATACAATGTTGTAATACCTGAAACTCTTACCAATGCAATATGATACCATTTTAATATAGATAAATTTGAACCTGTAATAACAGCTGTTCCACCTACTGCATAATATACTGTATATTGATTAATATAAATTTGTGGGCTTACTGAATTACTAGAAGTTCTGTTGTCATACAATGTTCCAGAACCAAGTGACAAAGCTGCTAAATATATCCAACCTTCAATAGTAAAATTATTAGTACCAAATGTAAATACTGAATTACTTGGTGCATTAATATATTGACTGCTACCTGTGAACTGAATACTAGAACCGTTTGTTGCCACAAAAGGTGATCTTACTGTCAGTTGTGAGAGACCATTTGGGGTAAGTGTAAGGTTGTAGTATCCTGCATCATTAGTTATTGAATTTTGTAATGCTAGTAATTGTGTAAAGCTAGTACCAAATAAACCTGCTGCAGGTTGCATAACTATTGAATTTGCATTCGTGATAGAAATTACTGCAAGACTATTATCAATTACAGTACTATTTTGTAATGTTAGTAATGAAACACCTGTGTTGTTATTTAATAATCCATATGCTACACCGGAACTTACTGAGCCAGTATTAACAATTAAATTATTATATGTGCTATTATCAATGATAGTTGAATTTTGCGCAGTTAATAATGTAACTTGTCCACTAGTAATTGAAGCATATGTGCTGCCGGCTGCCTGAGTAGCAGTTAATGGTTGTGTTGGTGTTGCAAATGCAGTTGTATAAATACCTACACCATTTACAACACGTAAGTTACTCATGTATCCGTTCAAGGAGTTGCTATTTCCAAAACCGCTACCAATATATGGACTACCGATTACATAGTTGTTACTATCTGTATATGCACTACCTGAAACTGCACCGTTTACATACATTGTTGTCGTGGTTGATATACGTACAATTGCAATATGATACCAAACACCGGTAGTTATTGTTCCGCCTGTAATAACATTAGTTCCGCCTACTGCATAATAAACAGTATTTGAACTGATATAAATTTGAGGGCTTACTGAGTTACTAGCAGTTCTATTATCAAACAATGTGCCACTGGTTGTAGTTGCAGCTAAATATATCCATCCTTCAATAGTGAAATTATTTGTACCAAATGTGAATACTGAATTACTTGGTGCATTGATATATTGTGTGTTACCTGTAAAGTAAATACTAGCACCATTTGTTACATAAGTTACTAAAGACGGATAAGTAGAACTGTTTGATGCAACTGAACCATTTACGGTAAGCGTAAATCCATTAGAGCTTGCATCATTTGTAATTGAGGTCTGTAAACCCAAGAATGTTGTCGTAGTTGTTATAGCCGAACTAGGATTACCATTAATGTTAGCAGCTTGTAATGGAGCAAAGGGGCTAACTGGTGGAGTAAAATTACTAGTATATACCGCAGTTCCGTTTACTACACGATAGTTACTAAGATAACCGGTGTTAAATACTCCTCCCCAAGTTTGTGTATAACCAAGATAGAAATTTCCAGTTGTATCATAAATGTTTGTTGTTACTCCTGTGTAGGTTCCAGCGTTGTTACCATTACGATACCATGTTAATGTTCCGCTATTTCTTACCACTGCCCAATGTTCCCAAACACCAGTAGACGGTGCAGAGTTGGCTGGGTAATCTGATGTACTTCCACCCGGAGGAGATATTCTTATATTCATAACAGTAGTATTGACACTACCGTTTTTATATATTACCCAACCACCAGTACCGTCACTAGTCCTCATTGAACCTATGCCTGGATTACTCATGCTAGTCCATGGTGTTACACAATATATCCAAAATTCAATAGTGAAATTATTAGTTCCAAAGAAGAAAGCATTACTTACTGCGGTTGAATAAGGTATCGACAAATATCCACCGGTAAAATATGCACTAATTTGTGTTGCCGCAGTAGACGGGAACGGTGAAGGAGTTAAAGCAAGTGTGGGACCACCTGTAGCAGTCAATGTAAAGTTGTTTGTACTTGCGTCATTGGTCGCAGAATTTTGTAGTGCTAATAGTGAAGTTTGTGTTCCTGTAACTGCATTAGTTAGACCACTAGCAGTTTGTGTTAATGTTAAGGGACTTTGAGGTACATTAAATGCACTACCGTATACAGCTACACCATTAGTAAGTCTTATATTGGATATGAATCCATTCATACCATTTGATTTGTTATATGTTTGTACACCAATACTACTTGTTGCATTAACACCAATCGATTGGCTTAATGTAGCGGTTACTCCGACCACACCATTAATATAAATTACAAATCCGTTTGCACTTGTACTTGTTCTAACTGCGGCAATGTGTGTCCATGTACTCAATGACACAGTAGTTGTTGTAACTACTGTAGTAATGGCAGATGTACTAGTTGCATAGTTGAATTGTAGTGTACCGCCACTTGTAAATATTAACTGCCATTGGTTAGTAGTGTATGATCCACTACCACCTGTTACAAAGTTATCTACTACTACAGGAGCACTTGTGAATGAGTTAACAAATACCCAACATTCAACTGTAAATGCACTTGTACCAAATACCATTGATGATCCAGATAATGACAAATATTGAGATGATCCACCATTACCGTTAAATAGCAAGGCATAATAACCAGTAGAAAGTATTGGATTGCTGATTGCACTAATGTTTGTGCCGCTACCTTGAGTAACAGATAAGTTTGATGAAGGTGCTGTAAAGTTACCAGTGTATACTGCGACACCTTTTGTTACTCTTACGTTTGAAATATATCCGTTAGTATAAGTAGAACCGTAACCTATTTCCGTGATGGCGCCAGCTGGATAGAAAATTGCTGATGATGTAGTGACTGGGCTTCCAGATATCCCATTAACATAAGGAGTGATAGTATTACCATTTCTAACCAACGCAAGATGATACCATGTAGTTACTGATAATGTTGATCCAAATGATACTCCGCTTGCAATATCGTAAGAAGCACCTGCAGAACTTAGATAATATATAGGTACACCACTGGTATTGGCTTGAATGTTTACACCAAACCCATTTGTTGCATAGAAAACTGGATTCGTAGAGAATGAATTGTTGAATACCCATAGTTCTATAGTGAAATTACCTGTACCAAATTGAAGTCCACCGTTAGCAGGAATATAAAGATATTGATTTGTTCCATTTAAGCTAGCAGCATACGCATTTGTATTCAATGTGGCACTTGGGTTGCCATTTGAATTTGCAGATTGAGTTGCAGTTAATACTCCTGTGGGAGGTGTAAATGATGAACCCGAGTAAACTGCTACGCCATTAACAATTCTAAGGTTACTGATATAACCTGTGTATGGATAATTAGTACCTCCGCCGTCAGTTCCTATACGAATAATACCTGCAGTATAGTTTTGTGTATTAGTTCCAGTGTAAGCGACAAATCCATTAATATATATGCTTATAGTTCCTGCACTTCTTACTAATGCTATATGATTCCACGCATTAAATGTTACAGGAGTTGTCGTAGTACCTAATATATTTACCAATGCAGTACCATAGAATATAGTACCGTTAATGTATATACCAAACGCTGATAGACCACCACTTGTATCATTACCCACAATAACTTGATAGCTTGTGCTATTGAAGGGTAATGGATATATCCAACATTCAATTGTAAATGTACCTATACCTGATATACTTGCAGTACTAGGTGCTTGAAGTGATGACACATTACTAGCAGTAACTTGCATGTATGCGCTATATCCATTTGTTACTATAAAGTCAGGATATACTGTATTATTTACAGTTGGGCTGCCAGTTGCAGTTAATGTAAATGTATTACTACTTGCATCAGTAGTAGTTGATGATTGTAATGCTAGTAAGCTTGTACTTGAACCAGAAACAGTATTAATATTATTAACTGTAGTTTGAGTATTTGTCAATGGGGTTATACTTGGTGTGAAGTTACCTGAATAAACACCAATTGATTTCAATATTCTTAAATTACTGATGTAACCATTTAATCCATAGCCTGATGTGGACAATGCAGTACCAATATAGACACTGGTTGCCGTAGTAGCAGTTGCAGGTAAATTAGATGCTGTTCCAATTGCTACACCATTCACATAAAATGTCATGTTATTATTAATATTAACATATGCAAGATGGTACCACGTAGCAGATGTCATGTTATGTACAAAACCACCATATATTGTATTTGTAATTGTTACAAATAACGTAGATGCTCCTATTACAAAATGTACACCGTTTGTTAATGCAGAGTCTGAACCAACCAATACTGATACACCAGTTGTCCATGTATTTGAAGTAGGCATTACAATTAAATATACCCAACTTTCAACTGTAAGATTGCTTAAACCTGCATTTAATACATAATTAGCTGGAACAAATTGATAACCACTATTTCCACCACCACTGTACCATACAGCGCCACCATTAGTAATTAATGACGTAGAAATTGCAGATATATTTGTTCCTGAACTTTGTGTTGTAGTTAATGCCAATGAAGGTGTTGTAAAGTTACCTGTGTATACTGCAATACCAGTAGTAACACGGAAGTTACTAATTAACCCAGATATATAGCTTGCAGAAGTATTGTCACCTGCTGCACCTATATACCAGGTATTAACGTTACTATACACATTATAATTACCATAAGGAGTAATACTACTATCAAGCACACCATTGATATACAAATATACAATACCTGATTTTCTGACCACTGCAATATGAGTCCACTTACCATATATTATGTTTGTATTACTTACAAGTGCGGTACTAGGGAAACTTGTTCCATTGAATGCAATTTGATATTTTGTTGTTACACTAGAACCGTGCCCAGCAAACATACTTAATGATCCAGTAGTAAATGAGCTATAATTACTGAATAAACAAGGGGTCGTAGATGAGGTTGGTCTACCTGTTAAGAAGTGCCATAATTCAATTGTGTAATCACTGAAACCAAAGTTCAACGTTGGAATAGGAGATATTGTAACATAGCTACTGGCTATACTATTTAAAATCCAGCTATATCCTGTTGTACTAGGAATTGTAGGATTGAATGCAACTATATTTGTTCCAGCACTTTGTGTTGTTGTTAGATTATTTGTTGGTTTAGTAAAGTTACCAGTATAGATACCTACACCATTAATTGTACGCAAATTACTTAGTAAACCATTGTATGCCAATTGTGCTACAGTTGAGCCGCCATCATTTGCATTACTACCAATGGTATAATTACTGTAGTCCCAAACACCACTACTATAGAATGAATTAGTGGTGCTGAGTTGACCAACATCAGCAACACCATCAACATAAACTGTAACAATATTACTAATTCTTACAATAGCAATATGATGCCATTTGCTATCACATACCACTGTTGTACCAACATATACCGGACTAGATGTACTTGTTTGATAGTTAGCAAAAGTTATAGTTTGTGTAGGTATTTTATACGCACCATTTGGTGAGCTGCATCCAATATACCAATTGTTATTTGTTGTGCTAGACCAAGCTGTATTTCTTCCCATTATTAACGAGAATACTGATGCAGTCTGTGGGGGAGCCATCATAAAGAACTCAATAGTGAAATCACCACCAAATGTATTGTACAAGTTAGTACCTGTCACATATGATGTTGATCCACTGAATGCTATAGAGTTATTTCCATTGAATGGAGTAACATACGGCATTACTGTTGGGCTAAATGCTACAGTAGTTGTTGGTACCAATGCATAGTTATTCATACTATTATCATTGTACAAACTATTTGTAGATTGTGCTAACAATAAACTTGGCATTACCCCATATGGACTTACAGTTGGATTATAACTTGAATATGCAATTGCATTGTTTGTTACAGAAGCAACATACATACTATTATCTCTTGCAACACCTGTAGTACCTGATTGAGCAGTTAATACAACAGGTAACTGCAACATTGTATATGGATTAGTATATGTTGATAATATAGCACTATTGTTTGTAATTGTAACATTATTTGCACTGTTATCTTTACTAACCGTAGTCTGAGCCAATAATAATGTTGTATTAAGAATGTTTGTTAAGGGTGCAGTATAAGGAGGTGTGAAATATGAACCAATATATAATGATGTACCATAAACATATCTAATGTTAGTTATGTATCCAGTAAAATATTGATTTGTGCTTGGTTGATAACGACCAATGTTTAATACACCTGTATCACCAAACTGCGTTGACTTACTTAATGTAGTTGCTTGCAATACACCATTGACATACATGTAAACTACATTGTTGCTTCTAGTAATAGCAATATGTGTCCATGCATTTACTTTAGCAAATGATGGTGTACCACTTGTAATACTTGCAGTTGCACTATCAACAGCCAATGTAATCGCACCTGTCGTTGCTACCCATAAATGATAACAGTTTGCAGCAGTTGTACTTGTACTTAGTAAATATCCAATTGCAGATATTGATGTAGGATAAATCCACATCTCAATTGTAAAATGACCTGTACCTGCATTGCTTGGTTGTGTCAATGATAGATAACTACTTGTGCCATTGAAGTAAACACTATTACCATTCACTGGAGTAGGATAGCTAAAGTATGATGGACTGAATACTGGTGAGTATTGTGGATTACCAATAACAGTTATATTATAATTGAATGTACTATTGTCACCATATAATGAGTTTTGATACATTAGTAAACTTACACTTGTACCTGTAATGGCTGCTATGTTTGTACCAGAACTTTGTGTTGTACTTAATGTACTTGTTGGTACAGTAAATGCACCAGTGTATACACCAAGACCTTTTGTAATACGCAAGTTACTCATGTAACCTAAGGCATATTGTGTTGGTCCGCTTAGTTGTGTAGCACCAATATACAACGGTGAGGCTACGCTTGTTAATCCAAATTGACCTGCAAAACTTACACTAGGACCAATTAAACCATTGACATATAATGTGATAGTACCACTAATTCTTACTATTGCAATATGTACCCACTCATTAATCAAAATCGGTAGGCTATAGCTAGTAGCAGTACTACCGTTGTAATATACATATATATAACCACCAGTTGTAATTTGTACATTCCAATATCCTAAACCTGTTGTCGCAGCTGTATACTGACCAAACAATGTTGTAACTGCAGCGAAACTTGTTGGATAGTAATATGTTTCAATTGTGAAGTCACCTGTACTCATTGTAGTAATACTACCAGATGCTTTCATATAATCTGTTGTACCATTAAAGTATACACTATTACCAAAAGTTTGTGGTGCGCCGTTACCTAATTGAATCACACTTGAACTACTAGATTGTGTTGATGCCAGTGGTAACAATGACGGTGTGAATTGATAACTATATACACCTGTTCCATTGGTAATGCGCAAGTTACTGATATAACCATTCAATGGATAGCTAGTATTGTATCCGGTGCCGATATATGTACTACCTATCGCATAGTTGTTACTATCTGTATATGATGTGCCTACTTTTGCACCATTTACATACATTGTAGTTACATTTGAAATTCTTACAACTGCAATATGATACCATGTACCGGCAGTTATCGTTGTTCCTGTGATAGCGATAGTTCCACCAACTGCATAATAAACAGTATTTGCATTAATATAAACCTGTGAACTAACTGAAGTACTTGATGTTCTATTGTCAAACAATGTGCCTGTACTTGTACCACTTGAAAGATAAATCCAGCCCTCAATTGTAAAATTGTTTGTACCAAATGTAAATACTGCATTACTTGGTGCATTCAAGTACTGACTACTACCACTGAAGTAAACACTATAGCCGTTGCCTGCAATTGAGAACGGTGATTTATTAGATAATGATACATAGTTGTTCATCATCAATGTATAATTATTAGAGCTAACATCAGTTAAACCATTCTGCAATGCTAACAATACAGTTGATGTACCGGTGATTGCACTAATATTTGTTCCAGAACTTTGTGTTGTAGTTAGTGGGCCTGTTGGTACTGTGAAATTACCAGTATATACTGCAACACCATTTACAATACGAATATTACTAATATTACCATTCATATCGTAATATCCACCGGCTGTGCTATTTTCTGAGTTATACCCAATGTATAAATTATTAGTACCGTTGTAGAATGTTACACCACTAACACTTCCGGACCCTATACTAGTACCATTCGCATAAATTGTTAATGTGTTTCCATTGCGAACTGCAGCAAGATGGTACCATGTGTTCAATGTTGGAATGAAAGATGTAGTAATAGAAGTTGCATTAGTTCCGGTAGTACTATATATAAATGCGATACCTGACCCTGCAACTAATGCAAATATCCAAGTTCTATTTGTTCCACCAGGTATACCCCAAGGCCCAACAAATACAGTACCTTGTGCGCTTACTTGATTGATATTAGCCCATAGTTCTACTGTGAAGTTGTTGCTACCAAACTGCCAATTTGTGCTTGCAGGAGCATATAGATATTGCAAGTTACCATTAAACTGACCACTATAACCATTATTATTAGTTGAGAACGGTGTTAATGTACTAAGTGCACTACGGGTATTAGCAGGAATATTTAATGTAAAATTATTAACGCTTGCATCAGTAACTAATGAATTCTGTAAAACTAGTAATTGTGTTACACCTGTACCAAACAAACCATATGCAGGATATACAACTGGGCTACCAGTATTGGTAATTGTAAATCCATTTGCGCTATTATCATAGATGATAGGACTTTGACATGTTAACAATTGAGTATTTGCTACTGCGGTTAATTGACTTGTAGATGGAGTAAATGATGAGGTATATAACGCAGTACCATTAACCAAACGGAAGTTAGATATATATCCAGTACATAATTGTGCGCCACCAACTAACGCACCAAGTGTAACACCACTTTGTGCCCAAGATGTTGTATCTATTCCCGAACTAATTAACACGCCGTTGACAAATCCATACACAACTGAACCTGATCTTGCTACTGCAATATGATACCATTGATTAATTGTAAATCCATAGTTGAATGCCACGGTAGGCCCAACTAAATTTTTACCTATGTTAAAGTTCGTATTATTGTATTGCAAGAAGAAGTTATTAGAACCTGTACTGAAAATACATTGATAGCTACTAGTTGGGGCTGATGTAAGGTAATACCATAATTCAATTGTATAGTTTGCAGTCAATGCAAAATTAGCGTTACTTGCGATTGTCAAATAATTTGATCCACTAAACAATACACTATATGCGTTAGTTGATATAGCATTAATGTTTGTGCTGCTACTTTGTGATACTGTTAATGGTGTAGTTGGTAGAGTAAAATTACCTGTATATACTGCAATACCTCTTACAATTCGAACATTTGACAAATAACCATTAAAATATGTATTTGAACCTGACTCATATCCAATTGTAAGAAGTGTAGCTATGTCACTACTTGTACCTACCATTGTTATAGAATATTGCACTCCGTTTACGTATCCGTACAATGACGTATAACTTCCGTTAGTACTTGCTACTGCCACATGGTACCAAGTATTAGTTGATAAGACTGGACCAAAATCAGTGAATCCTACATTTGGATATACAAATGACATTCTTCCAGTATTATTAATTCTCAAAGACCAACCACTTGATCCAGTTGTTTTATTAATAATAGGTGAGACAGATGCAGGTATAGTTGCTGTATATACCCAAGCTTCTATAGTATAAATAAAACCTAATAAGTTTACAGTAGTACTATTTGGAATAGTCAAATAAGTTGTACTACCATCAAAAAATCCACTATAGCCATTTATTAATGTAAAGTTAGGGAATACAGTTGTACTTAACGTTGGTGATCCAGTTGCAGTCAATGTAAATGCATTACTACTTGCATCTGTAGTTACAGAATTTTGTAATGCTAATAAACTTACAGTAGTGCCACTAATAGCATTAATGTTTGTTATTGCATTTTGTGTATTGGTTAGTGGGCTTGTGCTTGGTGTAAAGTTGCCTGTATATACTGCATAACCCCTAATCACACGTGCATTACTGATGTACCCATAAAAACCATTACTTGTATATGAATTTGTATTATTACCTAATACAAAAGGCTGAGATGTAAGACCCAATAATTGACCATATGTTAATGATACTACTCCAATATTAATACCATTCAAATAGAAAGTGATTGACGACCCATTACGAACCAATGCAATATGATACCAAGAATTTAAGTTTACTGTAGTTGTAGGACTTTGTACTGATAACGTATTTGTTTGGCCAAACCCAGTATAACTTATAAATGTAAAATATGTAGTGGTTGATTTTACTATATTCAATGCCCATGCATAATCAGTTGTAGTTGCACTGCCTGCACTTAAAATTGTGATTGAACTAGCGCTTGTAGAATAAAACCATGCTTCAATTGTAAAGTTATATGTATCTAAGTTAAATCTACCAGAGTTGGGTATTGATGTATAGCTTGTTGAGCCGCCACCAAAATATAAGCTACCACTATATGTTAATCCAATCGGAGTATTAACTGTTGGATATGTTGTAATACCAGTTACTGCTAATGTATTTGTGCCACTACTTGATGTTAATGAATAAGGTGCAGTACTTGGTATAAATGTACCTGTGTATATTGCAGTACCATTAATGAAACGAGTATTATTTAAATAACCACTCCAATAAGCAGGGTCAATCAATGCACCATAACGAATAGATGTAGCAGTTCTTGTACCGAAGTCAATGACATTAGCTACTGTAGCATCTAACACACCATTTAACCATAAATTCAATACACCATTTTTTCTTGTTGCGGCAATATGATACCAGGTATTTGCAGCAAGTGAAGTATTTGCAGTAAGACGACCAGCACTACCCCAATAGAAATCTACTTTTGCGCCTGTTTGTAATCCAAATACCCATGCATCAGTACCTGTACTTCTATAGTCAATTACGCTAACATACCCTGATGGTACAACTGCCATGTATAACCATGTTTCAAGTGTGAAGTCTCCGGGAATTTGAAACGCAGTTACATATCCAGGTGTAAGTGTCATGTAATCAGTAGGCGATGCACCTTGTTGCCATCCTAATGTAATACTATTACCATTCGCAATAGTCGGCATGTATGTTGCAAAGGGACTGTTCATTGTTGACAAATACAATCCAGTGCCGTTCTTTGTTACGGTGTAATTATTAGTACTTGCATCTGTTGTAGCATTACTTTGTAATCCTAAGAACATAGTATTAGTAATCGCAGTGAGTGGGCTTGTAGGTGGGGTAAATTTCACAAGATATAATGCACTACCGTATACCATTCTTACATTGGTCATATATCCAGGGAAGTATTGTGCAGCCGCACTTGCTTGTCTACCAATATAAACTAATCCAGAAGCTGTTGCTCCCCATAATGATACTTTTGCAACTGAGTTTGCATCTTTTACACCATTGATATAAATGTAAATTGTACTATTGTTAAATACTACCGCAACATGTGCCCATTGATTCAATGGAACTAAATTAGCAGATGTAACCACTGCAGTTGCAGTACTATCACTAAACACAGATACTGTACGAGCAGTATTGATTGAAATACCAAAATAACCTGTACTACTTGCATTGTTATTAATAATGAAACCAGCAGTTGTTGGTGCAGCATTTAACATTACCCATGCTTCAATTGTAACATCGTTGCCGTTGTATAAAGAATATGGATTATAAGTAGATGCAACCACTGTACCGCTATTTGTTATAGTAAGTGCACTAACAGAATTATCTACAAATGTAGGGCTTTGTAATGCTAGTAGTACTACTTGACTTGCAATGGCACCTTGACTTGTTTTTGTCAATGGGGTTGTACTTGGAGTAAAGTTTGTAGAATATAAACCAGTACCCTTCACTACACGTAGATTTGAAATATATCCAGGAAAATATTTGTCTGTTGCTGCATCATCTCTACCTATATAGTTAACTCGTGAAGCAGTAAAGTTAGTAGTAAAACCAGTACTTGATGTAACTACTCCATTAACTGCATAGTATAATACTGTTCCCACTTTAGAAACTGCTACGTGAGTCCATGTATTAGGTGTAACTGTACTTGATGATGTCCATTGCGTTGTTCCATCCCATAATGCAAGAGCTAAATTATTGTTTGTTAGAAAGAATACACAACTAGGAGCAGTGGTAAAACCACCAAATATAAATCTATCATACGTTACACCGCCACCTGGCGCTGCACCAATATGATACACCCAAGATTCTATAGTAAAATCACCTGTACCAAACGCAGTTATATTACTAGTTGCTACAGTTAAATAATTACTAGTACCATCAAATAATGCACTATAGAAATTGTTTACTGGTTCAGTAAACGTCAAATAGTCTGTACTATTATTAAAGTAAATACTATATCCTAAACTGTTTATATAACTACTTGCATTTTGAATTGCAGCAGTAGTTGATGTTGCACTTTGTGTTGTACTTAATAAACCAATATTGGTTGGATTAAATCCAACCTGATAATCCGCGGTGTATATAGCAGCGCCATATACAATACGAGCATTACTTATGTAACCATTGAATGCAGTTGTTGCACCAGTTTGTGTATTAGCAATTGTGAAAACACTATTAGTAGAATAATAAAGATTTGTTACACCATTAACACTACCTGAATATCGTCCATTAAACCAGAATGTAATAGTAGTACCAACTTTAGTGATTGCCATGTGATTCCACTGACCGACTGTTAAGTTGATTGTATTAGAACTTCCGCTATTAGTTGTACCGAATGTACCAAGAGCATTTTGCCATTGGAAGAACATATAATATGTTGTACTTGCGTAAATGCTTAATGACCATTCAACACCATAAGTTGCATTGACACCTTTTTGCATGATGTACCAACCTGGACTTGCTGGTGGCAATCCATTCATGTAAATCCATGCCTCTGCAGTAAAGTTATTGTACGAATCTGCACCCATTGACAATGCTGGATTATATGGATTTGTTGCTGACAAGTATTGTACTGATGCACTACTGAATTGTGTACTACCAGCTTGTGCAACATTGTATGGACTAATTGTTGTAATTAATGAAGCTCCACCGTTAACTGTCAATGTATAATTATTTGTACTTGCATCATTCATTAAGCTATTTTGTATTGCTAATAATACAGTATTTGTAATTGCCGTTAAAGGGGCAGCAGATGGAGTAAAATTAGTAGTATATAATACGGTACTGTTTATTATACGAAGATTAGATATATAACCATTAAAATAACTAGTAGCCCCGTCCCAGTCTCCTCCACCAATAAATGTTTTATTATTATTGTTTAAGTTTATATTACCTGTAAATGTCGTAGTAGTTGCCACAGAAGTACCGTTACGATACATTGTAAAGGTATTTCCATTTCTAGTAATTGCGTAATGTGTCCATTGATTTGCAACAAAACTTGCAGAATCTATTAAAAAGTTAGGATTAGAAGAACTATAATCATATGCGGCAAAACATAATTTTCCTGTGCTTGATCCCAAAGTAATGTTCACCGCACCTGCACTCCAGGTTGCGTTTCCATTTCCTAAAACTATAGCATTAGAGTTTTGAGAGGTTGTGTTAGGATACACCCAAAATTCAATTGTAAAATTACCTGTTCCGAAGTTTAATGCAGAACTAGTTCCTAAATTCAAATATCCATTAGTTCCATTAAAGTAAGCACTATACCCGTTACTTGGTGCACCAGTAATAGCTAATGTATTCGTAGTTTGAGATTGTGTTATAGTTAATGGAGTTTTTGATACACCAAATGTATTTGTGTATACTCCCACTCCTTTGACAACACGTATATTACTTATATAACCATTCAATGGATTAGTAGTATTATATCCAGTACCAATATATGGGCTACCAATTACATAATTATTATTATCAACATATGTACTACCTGATTGATAACCATTTACATACAATGTTGTTAAATTTGAAATTCTTACTACTGCAATATGATACCATGTATTTGCAGTTACAGTTGACCCAGTAATAACATTAGTTCCACCTACTGCATAATAAACAATATTTGAACTAATGTAAATTTGCGGGCTTACTGAGTTACTAGCAGTTCTATTATCAAATAACGTACCACTATTTGTACCACTTGCTAAATAAATCCAACCTTCAATAGTAAAATTACCTGTACCAAATGTGAATACACTATTACTTGGTGCATTCAAATATTGAGTACTGCCAGTGAAGTAAACACTTGATCCATTTGGTTGCACAAATCTCGGGTATACTAATGAATTAAGTGATGCAGCTCCATTAACTGTAATTGCAAAGTTATTAACACTTGAGTCAGATATTGTATAATTTCGGCAAGTCAATAATACTGTATTTACAATCGCAGTTAAAGGTGTTGTTGATGGGGTAAAGTTTGCAGTATAAATTGCAGTACCATTTATCCAACGAACATTAGACAAATAACAGTTTTGAACCCTACCAGAACTACTACTATAGCCATAACCAAGATATCCTGGACGCCCAGCGTTACCAATGGCATTTGAACTTGTACCAGAAGCTACATTAACTCCATTAGCCCAAATGATAAATGATGTTCCGTTTCTGGTTACTGCCACATGATTCCATGTATTGAATGTTATTGCATTTGCGCTACTGTAAATATCAAGGTCACTGGTTGTTCCACTTACCCATGTGTTAAATTCTAATGAACCATTTGCATATCCACGAAAAACCCATGATGCACTGCCTGATTGTGGGCCCATAGCCATAAATCCACCATCAACAGCGTTAAAAGAGATAGGGTATATAAAACATTCAAAAGTAAAATTATTACTTCCAACATCTAACAAGGCATTATTAGCTATACTAAGATAACCAGTACTACCATCAAAGTATACACTAGTTGAACTTAGTGGGAAAGGTGTTATACTTGTACTTACTGTCGGAGTACCTGTTACAGTCAATGTAAATGCATTACTACTTGCATCAGTTGTAGTTGAGTTTTGTAATGATAATAAACTTGTATTTGCATTTGTAATTGCATTTGTGCTACCAGGTTGTGTTAATCCATATGGTTGTGTTGGTACGGTGAATGAACCACCTTGATACAATACATAACCTTTAGTGAATCTAAAATTACTTGCATTACCAATCAACCATTCAGTATTACCAACAGTACCACCAATAGTTAAATTACCTGCATTATCCGCTAATATACCGACTACTACTGAATACACTTGCGTTCCGTTAACATATATACTTACTGTATTTCCATCATATGTATATGCTACATGATTCCAAACGTTTGGTTGTAAAACATATGTTGAGTTATAAACTGTGCCATTGTAAAATCCAATATAACCTGTAGTGATAGCCAAATAACCCTGATACGTTGTTGTACTAGAACTACCTACACGTTTAGCAAATAAGTCGTTGTAGTTTGTATAGTTACCAGTTACATTAACCCACATTTCAGCAGTCCAAGAATAACCTTGTATGTTGAATGGTGCAGCGTTTGCAAGTAATAACATACCACCGCTATCACTAATACTATACCCACCATTTGCAACATAAGGTGCATTGGTTGTGATTGTTGCATTACCACTAGACATTGTTACGTTACCATTGAATCTAATGGTCGCATTTGGAGCATCATTTGCAGTTGGTGTCATTGTAATAGCAGTAATGTTGCTACCTACATTAGCAGTATATGACAAATTACCTGTAGCAAAAGTTGGTGTTAGTGTGATATTACCAGTTGTAAACAATGGTGTATTTTTTGCAACACTAGCACCATAGTTAATGATAGTAGAGTTTGCAACGCTTGTGTCAGTGAAAGTAAGATTTGCATTACTTGAATTTGTTTGTGCAGTTAATAATACAGTTGCAGAACCACCAAATGGGTTATTCAATGAAGTATAGATCCCTGTATTTCCAACATTGTATGCAAATGTGCTGTTATCAGCAATATAAGAATTATAATTATTAAATAATCCAGATACTACACTAGCAGTAACTGGAGTAGCACTATTAGTTATACTAAATGTATAACTACTATTGTCAATAATTGTACTACTTTGACATGTTAATAATGAGGTACTTGTACCAGTGATTGCCGCAATATTTGTACCACTACTCTGTGTTGCTGATAAAGGTGATGTTGATGGTGCAAATGCACCAGTATATACTGCAACACCTTTAACAACACGATAGTTTGACATGTATCCATGCATAAATGATGTAGTACCGGCATTTTTACCAATTTGAATTCCACCACTAACAGATCCTGTACCAGTAAAATTATAAGCAGTACTAGTCGTTCCTACACTAACACCATTACTATATAAAGTAATTGTTCCGCTAAGTCTAACGATTGCAACATGGTACCATGTGTTCAATAATAATACACTGGTACCTGTTAAAACTGTACTACCATTTGTATACATATACAATTGATTTGATGTATTAACACCAAAAGAGAAACCTGATGTATCACCGCCGCTTGCTCCGCCATTTTCAAATACCATATTGTATACACTACCGGTATTAAAATTAATCCAAGCTTCTACTGTAAAGTCACCTGTACCAAAAGTAAATGCTGCATTTGCAGGAACTATCAAATACTGTGAACTACCATTAAAGCTATTATAATAATAACCATTTGTAGTTGTAGGGGTATTTAATATAGGCAAAGTTTGGCATGTTAATAATGTAACTGATGTGCCACTGATTGCACTAATGTTTGTACCACTACTTTGTGTTGCCGTTAAAGGACCTGTTGGTACTGTAAATGCACCAGTGTATACTGCTAACGCATTTGTCAATCTTACACTAGAAATGTATCCGTTAAACGGTGACGTTTTATTACTTGTTAATATACCAATGCTACTATTTATTGAATTTACACCAATACTTGCGCTTAATGTTGCAGTCACGCCGGCTGTACCATTTATATAAATCACAAATCCATTTGAGCTAGTGCTTGTTCTTACTGCAGCGATGTGCGTCCATGTATTAACTGCAACAACAGGAGTGGTAGTAGTAATATTAGTCTGTGCACTTGTACTTGTAGCATAAGAGAATGTTACAGTACCTGTTGTATTCAAATACATTGTCCATTGACCAATAGCAAATGACGTATATGACCAGTTATCAATAAAAACTTGTGTTGCTGCCAATGACGGAGTATAAATCCAACATTCAGCAGTAAATGCATTTGTTCCAAATACAAATGGTGAACTTGCAACATTTAAATATGAAGTAGCAGAATTAACAAATGCTACACTATTTCCATTACTAGGTATTGTAGTTGAAGTAGATGAAAATAAATTGTTTAATGGGGCAGCATTTACACTGAAGTTAGCAGTATACAATACACTACCTTTAACCATTCTCATGCCACTAATATAACCTAGTACATTACTACCGCCACCTGCATTACCACCAATTTGATCAAAGTTAGTAATACCAGTTAATATAGTTGTAGAAAAATTTGTGTTTGATGATTGAATATTACCATTGCGAAACAATGTTAAATTTGCACCGTTTCTGGTAATTGCATAGTGATTCCATCCAGCTGGTGGTAAACTAGATTCTTGTACACTAAATGTACCTGTGCTAACACTACCAAACCAAGCACTTAAGTTTCCGTTACTGGTTGTATGTTTTCCAATGTATATACAGTTAGCACCAAACGTACCTGTATAATTATTATACACACAACGATTAACATTGGCATTGTAATCGTTAAAGTTAACCCAGAACTCTAAAGTAAAGTTTTGATTTGTAACTGCTGTATTAGCTTGAATAGCGGTACTAATGTAACCACTGCTACCTACTGCTAGACTAGTATAAGTATTTCCACTATATGTCGCCACTACTAGGTTTGTTAAACCTGCATCTGTACTTGCCATATGACCCCTATGTTAGATTATACTTGTATTTATGCGTATCGAACTAACCACATGTCCTCATTGAACACGATTGGGTAATAAACGTCTGTGACTCCTGTTGTACTATTATAAATATTGAATGTTTGCCCATTTGCAAAATAGTTTCTCATAGTTGCAATTGGCATACTCAAACTCTTGTATATACCACGAGCAGCACCGCCTGGATTCCATGCTCCTGATGTTGATTTACGAATAATAATAGGGAAGGCTGTAGGTACTGCAAGACCGGTGGTATTATCAACACCCGGTTTATACATTTGATTACTATGAGTATCTTGATAATTTTCACGCATCAATATAGGTTGATCTAAGCTTTGATATCCACCAATTCCACCGGTGGGATTTACACTAATATTCCAACTTCCTAAGTATCCAAAATAATCTGTTGTATTATTTATACACATGGATGAGCTGGTAAATCCTGGACTAGTGGGTCGAAGCATACCTATACCTAATGTTGTATTAACGATACCTGCATCACTTTGTGTTAACATAGGTGCCCATAGAAAATTGTTTGGGCGGTAACTAGCTCGGTTATGTTGTACAAACATTGCATATATAGGTGGATTATTAGAGTAACTATTTTCCCAAGCTTGTGCTTCTCTAAATCCACATGCAATTATAGAACCAAAATTATAAGCACCTACGTAGTTACTTTGAGAATAACAAAGTGTAGTATTAGCTATAGTAGTTGCATAACCATTTAAATAGTTATTTGATGTGTGTGATTCCCAAATTATTACATAGTTTGCAGTACATGCCATCCAAAAGTTTTTATTTGCATCAAACGTACAGAATGAGCTGTTAAGACCACCGTAATAAACCCAGGCATTAGGGCTATAGTAAGAGCCTGACTGCTCAAACGGAGCCATAAATGTTACTGATGATTTTGTAGTGGGACTTCCTGTACCCGAAGTTGGATCCCCGATACTAAAATTACCACCTCCGGGTGGGTATTTAGTATCAGTCCAATCATTTGTCGTACTATAACCAAATGTAAACATCCAAGCTCCGGGCGTTTGGTACTGGTTATTCATCGGACCATATTGCGCAGAACCGGGGGAATATGGATTACTGCTACCATAATAAGTAGTACTGTAGCCACCTGGCATACCAGTGCAACTAAATTTTACATATGGGTTTTGACCTTTACCACTTGCTACATAAGCATCAAATTTATATGTATATGCACTTACAGATTGCATACTAGTAAAAGCACCACTTTGTACTACGTTACTACTAGCACTTTCAGTCCAGCCACCAGCTTCAGTATTAGCTAAAATAGTAGTAATACAATTACGTGTACCATCGATAGTACCTGTATTGTTGGTAAATGGATTAACTGTGATTGAACTAGTACCTGCTGCCGCAGTAGCAATTGCTCTTACACATCGTAAAAAATTCATATAAGATGCATCTGCACTTGCACCTGAATTGACCATTGGGTTAAATTGTACTAACATGTTGTTCTTTCTATTAATTAACTAAAATTGAATAATCGTTCATAGTTAAACGATATAAGTTGTTGCTATCTTGATATATTTGAATACCATTAAATGATGCAGTTGGAATTTTAAATAATCCATACATCAACTGAATTGTACTTCCACTAGGAGTATTCGTTATATATATTGGATTTTCAAACAATGCTAAGTTAAAAGTTGCTGTAAATTTCTTCAATGGAGTTAAATTAAGATGGCTAGTTGATGCAACACCTGCACCAGCAGTACCATAACTTAATGTATCAAAATTATATGTATATGGAATAATAACACCTGTATTTGTACCATAGTTAATAACGTTTTGCATATCTTGATGTGCCATTAACATTGAGCTAGTATATGCACGGGTAACACCACTGTGCCCTAAATCAAATATACCAATCATTTGGTTACTTTGAATTGCTTGAATGAAAAAAGTTTTATTACTAATAACGATATCAATACCAATTGGATAATTAAGGTCATAATTGAATGTTGGTGTAATATTTAAACCAGTTTTTTGATAAGTGTTTACTAATGTATCTGAACCAGCTGTATATGCTTGCGCTAAATCCCATGTAGTCAATTGAGTAGCACTAAATCCAAATCTAAAATAGTGTGTATATCCTGAAACCACATTGTGTGCTTTGCTATATGTGTATGTAGTTGCATTAACACGTTGATATATACCTGCGGGATATGTACCATATACAGTACTATATAATTGTGCAGGGGCACTTAAACTTGATGCGCTTGTAACACCGCCAGTAATAATACTGTTTAAGTCTGATTGAAAGTTTGCTAGTGTTTGGTTACCTGTTGTTCTATATCTTACTAACATTTTATTATCCTTGTGTGTTTGACGAATCGGAATCTGGAGTCAAATCAGTAATGAAAACAAAGTCACCTGATCCATCACCAATGACAGGGTCATCTGATTTACTGTAAATTGCAATTCTATTGTTTAGTGATGGGAACTGAACTACACGTGTAGCTAATAAATTGTTTCCATGCTCTGCTAAAAACTCTAGTGTCACATGTGTGCACATTTCAATAGATTCTGGATCTATGCCTTCAGGAACAGAACCTACGTATTCATATACATGTCCTTCTGATTCACCAAATACTGTTGTTAAAAAATTCTTATCCATGCTTATTCCTATCTTGTATTTATCTTTTTATACATAACTTATTTTTACTGCTAAATCTGCACCTAGTGCGCTACCAGTAAGTACATTTATACTTAAACGATCAGTTACTGCTAATGTAATGCCAGCACCTGTTAAATATACTGTGGTCATTAATGGGTTTTGCGCAGTTATTGTAAAATTATATCCAATACTAGTACCATTTTTCAATATTTGAAACACGAAACTACCACCTGGGGCAACACCTAAATTAGCATTTACAGCAGTCAATGTCATGGCGCGTGTTGGGTAAAATAATGCAGTACCTGTTATTGGTGGTGTGATTGTGCCAGGCATTGAAAAATTAATAGTTTGTGTAAAGTTACTAACATTCAAACTACCACCTGCACCCACTGTCAATGCCCCATTAACTGTTACATTACCAAATGTAGCTGCACTACTAGTAGGAGTAGTAGAGAAGAATTCTACCCATTGTGGACTAGTGGCGTTAATAGATACATTTTTATATAATGTATTGGTTGTTGGATTATACCACTCATCACCAATACCTGCACTAGGAGGTTGTGTAGTGCTTACTGTGTGAACAATTGTACTTCTTGTAGTCATCTATAGTAAATCCAACAATATAATAAAAATTAAGCTTGAGCTTCCGTCCATGACAAACGGCCTTGCATGTTACCAGCAGTAGTTCCACTTAAGTTCTGCGCTACAATTGTAATAACATCAGGACCATCAGGGAATATACCAACACCAGTAGCACTAACACCACCGCTCAATATACTTGTTCCCAAGTCACGAACCAATGACAAGTCCTGTTGAGTTACAGAACCTGAGCTACTTCCTGACTGTTGCAAGAAGAATCCAAACACAGTTTCACCACCTGTTACTGTTGTACCAACTGTATGGAAAACATATTGACACAAACTAGAGCCGCCAACTGAAGACCAGTTTGGTGTACTTGTACTTACTACCCCATTCAAAACTGCTGTAATCAAGAATTGTCCGTTACTGAAAACGTCCATCTGACGTAGAACCAACTGCATACGGTTAGTTAATTCACGAATACCTAATGTCAAACCAGTAACACCATTACTTACACTAGGTGAAATACGTAGACTCATCACAGCATTTGTTGTGTTTGCAGCAATACTAATCGGTGTAACCATACCTTTAGTAAACACATATGATTTATCGTCATCGAATCTACCATCCATAATAACTGAAGTACCCCAGTGACTGATTGTACTTGAATATAATGGTGAGTGTTGTTCAACTGCAATTGGGTTAGTACCTGAAGGTTGTGTGGGTGTGTTGTTGGTTAATGGGAATGTACCATTACTTTGTGCAGTTACTCCCAATGGTGCAAAATATACACTAACATTTGTACCATTAGCAACCGCCGCAATACTCATTGTAATACTTGTACCTGCAACAAAACTTGTTACATATGCAGCCGCTTGAATACCAGTACCAAATAAATATTGACCAACTTGTACACCTGCAGTACTTGATGTCAATAATATATTACTACCTAAAGTCGTACTACTAACTGTAATTGTACCACCTGATTGACCACGTGTACATCCAGTAAATGTAGTTGAAGTCAATCCAGTATAGTTAATATATTCGTAATTACTACTACCTTTAATTACAATACTTCCAACTGGATTAAAACCAGCCGTACTTGCTACCGTAACTGTTGTATCACTTTGTGCAATTGCATTGGTTAGTACTGTAACTGCAGGGAATGTGTTTGTTTCATAACGAGCAGGTAAGTTACCACTACGCATATAAGCTTCATAGTTAACATTGTTATTTGGTAGTTTATGACAATAAACAATATCACCAGTAGAGCCACGGAATCCCCAACGAATA
>Ga0208741_10000260_pt1 | contig 27481 bp, 40 predicted proteins | sample CryBogCBE03Jun09_FD_184576 | JGI IMG/M metagenome (GOLD analysis project Ga0208741, IMG submission 184576) | Freshwater microbial communities from Crystal Bog, Wisconsin, USA - CBE03Jun09 (SPAdes) | ecosystem: Environmental > Aquatic > Freshwater > Lake | place: Crystal Bog, Wisconsin, USA...
CTGCAATTTATGCATATCGCGGTCCATCATCTCCTACTACATATTTGCTAGTTGATTTCGGCTCTGCCGGTACTAGCATTCGTGTTGCAGTTTCAGGAAGCACAGTTGACTTTGGTGCACACGGACAGGCAGCAGGCAATTGGTGGCATCTTGCAGTAACTAGATCAAGTGGAAGCGTTAAAGTATTCATCAATGGTGTTCAACTGGGTTCTAGTTCTACTCTGTCCGGAACTATTATGCAAGAAAGTGATTATTCTCTATATCTAGGAAGCAATCCAGCAGGACTCACGACTTATATCATAGGCGGCAAACTCTCTAATATCCGTGCAGTAAAAGGCGTAGCAGTTTATACTGCTAATTTCACCCCACCTACTACCAATCTAGCAGCAACTCAATCAGCAAATGCTAATGGTAATCCAAGTGCAGCCGTCACTGGTACTGAAACTTCGTTGCTATTGGATATGAAAACTAGTGCAGATTTATTGACTGATGGAAGCACTTATGCATTCACAGTAACAAATAATAATTCTGCTACTTGGTCGGCAAGCACACCATATCCACTTCCTGCATGTGGTAGTTTGAGTTTCAATGGTTCTGCATATGCAACTTCATCTTCTACTGTTGCTAATTTCGGCACAAGCGATTTCACTGCTGAATTCTGGATTTATCCAAATACTAATGCATGGGCTCCAACATATGCAACTGTTTGGAACACAGACAGTGCAGGCGGTTTATGGATAGGTAAAAATCAAGGAAACTTTACTATTCGTGCATCTGCAGTAGCTGACCTTGTTGATTATGCTACACTGCCCACAGTGAATGTTTGGACACACGTTGCATTCTCTCGCCAAGGATCAACAATTCGCATGTTCTACAACGGTGTTCAGGTTGCATCTGCTACATCATCTAATAACTTTGTCAATGGTCTAAACTATTTAGGTACTGACGGTTACGGCGACACACTCGATGGCTACCTAACTAATATACGTTATGTCACCGGAACTTCACTGTATAATGCGAATTTTACCCCACCAACCGGCCCCCTCACTGCAGTAAGCGGCACTACATTGTTGCTAGATGCTACAAATGCTAAAAATGCATTGACTGATGGCAGCACGACTAATGCAACATTCACTAATACTGGTGTTGTTTGGACACCTGCTAATCCATACTAATCCATACTAATACATACTAATCCATACTAATAATATCTCATATTATTCACTCATGATCCCTGCTATTGTAATGATAGCAGGGATTACCTTTGCGTGAAGATGAAACCGTAGATAAATAGATTATATAAGATAGGAATATAATACGATGCTAATAACACCAGGTGTACAAATCGGTTCAGGAGTCGTCATTGGACCCGGATCAGCTCCTCCCCCGCCGCCGAGTGGCCCCACCATTGTTCAGACTGACTTGACTGGTCTCAATGTCAGCGGCCAAGGCACTAACACGCTACTCACAACACCTGCTGTGGGAAGTCTATTAGTTGGAATCGGTTTCGAATATACAGGTCTTCATAGTATTAACTCCGGTTGGACAGAAATCTTCAATGTGGGAGAAGTTCAAGATAATATCGTGGCAGCATATCGTATCGTGCAAGCAGGTGACACTAATGTATTCAACTGGTTATATACAGGTGGCGGTAGTTATGCAGGTATGGTAGCGATGTGGAATCTTACAGGATTCAATTCCGGTACATTCGTAGACCTCACTTTCCAGAACCAAACATCAGTGACAACTACATATAGTCCTACAATCGGATCGACCAACTACACCGACGAGATCGTCCTATCACTCATCGAAGCAGCATCAGTTCAGACCATCACACCTGATGGCTCTTGGACGACTGATCAGTATGCATCACCTGTTTATGGTTCTGATGGTGGTGGCGGCCAAGGCAGCACCGGCAGAACTGGATTGATGTCACACAAGATATATGCTGCTGCAGGCGCAGTAAGCCAGACAGTCACATTCTCGGCACCTGCTACCGGTGCAATAGGTATCGTTTCTATCAGATCAACGTAATTTTTAGGTATTCGGTATGTCACAATTTAATATATCTGGTGGAGGCCTAAATATATCAGGCGGCGGCTTGTATATAGGACCATTAGCCGCGAGTGGTGGAAGTATATCCTTTGTTCGCGGTGCGCAGAATGCTATAATTCAATATGCCGGACAAAGCCAATTCGCATTTGGAACAGGTGATTATACTATAGAGTTATGGATGAAAGTAATATCAGGTGATGGCATTTTCTTCGCGTTGAGTGCAGGATACACTAACGGACTTCAGTTTTATAATAACAATACGGGTGCTTTGCTAATCGCAACTGCAGCATCAGGGGTTCAAGATATAGGCGGCACAGCATATGGTACATGGGTATATTATACTTTCGTGCGACATTCAGGAACAACTACAGTATATGTGAACGGTTCTTCATCATATTCATTCTCGGATCCCTCAACTTATACCACAGCCAGTGGTTATCCTCTGTTCAGTGATCCGGGATATGGCTACAATTCCTTAAATGTGTTAATGAAGGGTATTCGAATAGTGAAGGGCACCGCAGTGTATACCAGCAATTTTACTCCACCTACTGTTCCTCTGACCGCTATTCCAAACACTTCATTGTTGTTAAATGCAATTAATCCAGCAGCATATTTGGCTGACAGCAGTCCAAATAATTTTACTCCATTAGCTATTAGCGGAGCAGTCACATGGTCTTCGGATTCACCTTATCCATAATCGCTAATACAAGATAAATACACTCATAAAATATAGAGAGATAATATAATGGCAATCTTAGGAATCACCGTAGAAGGCGGAATCACTATCGAAAGTGGAATCGGTTTAGGTTCGCAGCCTGCTCCTCCTCCACCCGGCAACCCAATCACATATGCACAGATGCCCGGTCCAGTAACAAAGACTCCGGCTAATCCATCTAACCTACAAGACGGAACAGCAACAATCAATAATCCTACTGGATTCACTATCAATAATATCTCCGCTACCGGTGTTGCTGTGTTCTCACCAGATGCTAACTCTCAAGCATTCTTTAATACGAATGGCGTTGGTATATACAATGTGGCTCTCGGTGCAGGAAGCACTGTAGCTAATACTACAGCAACTGTAACTCAAGTAGGTGTTACTATCGTATTCTTCTTCGATGGCGTGACACAGCCAAGCACTTTCAACTTCCCATTCACATTTAGTATATAAGGATCACGCACATGACTAATACTCCACAACAACCATTAGACCCGAACAATCGCAAGGATCCTAGACATCCTGAGTTCTGGAATCACATGGAAGAGTTACGCGCACAAGTGAAGGGCAAGATGGCAGGCCCTGCTCCCGCTGAAAAAAAATAATCAGAATAGGTGATTTTCCGGATTGACTTCGGAAGACAGATACGCTACATTTAGATCATAGAGCAACGCGCTCTTCACAGCAAGGATCTAAAAAATGTCTCAAGTTTCTGATCATCTCACTATCACGTCTATTCAAGCCCGCAAGGCTCTCCTCACTGCATTCAAGGCAAAGCGCCCGGTGTTCCTCTGGGGTCCCCCGGGCATCGGCAAGTCCGAAGTGGTTCAGGAAATCACTGATGAACTCAGCGGCTATATGTATGATATGCGTATGGCACAGATGGAACCCACTGATGTCCGTGGTATTCCTTTCTTCAACAAGGACATCGGTAAGATGGACTGGGCTGAGCCCATCGATCTCCCCTCTGAAGAGGTCTGCTCGCAGTATCCCATCGTCGTTCTGTTTCTGGACGAGATGAACTCTGCTCCCCCGGCTGTTCAAGCTGCTGGCTACCAACTCATTCTCAATCGTCGCGTGGGCAAGTATAAGCTGCCCGACAATGTTGTGATCGTGGCTGCTGGTAACCGCGACAGCGACAAGGGCGTCACTTATCGTATGCCGATGCCGCTGGCTAATCGTTTCGTTCACCTCGAGATGCGTTATGACTTCAGCGCCTGGCAGCAGTGGGCGGTGAACAAGAACATTCACAAGGATGTCGTTGGTTATCTCTCGTTCTCCAAGCAGGACGGTTATGACTTCGATGCGAAGGGTTCTTCTCGCGCATTCGCTACGCCGCGTTCGTGGGTGTTCGTGAGCGATCTGCTCAGTGATGAGACGGTGGATAATGACACGCTGTTCAATCTGGTTGCAGGCGCTATCGGCGAAGGTCTCGCGACTAAGTTCATGGCTCACCGCAAGGTCGCGGGCAAGATGCCCGAGCCCAGCGATATCCTTTCGGGTAAGGTCAAGGACCTTCAAGTGAAGGAAATCTCTGCGATGTATTCGCTGACTATCTCTATGTGCTATGAACTGAAGGACGCTCTCGACAACAAGCGTGTCGATAGCAAGCGGTTCCACGAGATGGCTGATAACTTCTTCGAGTATATCATGAAGAACTTCGAGACTGAGCTGGTGGTCATGGGTGCGAAGATCGCGCTCAAGACTTATCGTCTGCCCATCGAACCTTCTCAACTCAAGAACTTCGATGAGTTCCACAAGAAGTACGGCAAGTATATCGTGGAAGCTGGTAACTAATATCAGCTCCCGCGTGGGGGAGGGGTTTAGAGACATTCCCCTCCCCTTTTTTATTCGAGAGGCTTGACATCTGCCTCATAATCGCTTATATTAAATATTATGACACAGCAAGGAAGCATCCTGATGAGCGACGTTATCTCCCCCACTAAGCGCAAGCGCACCCGTAGCAAGAAGTTCGAGAAGCTTGTGGGTCCAATGGATCCGAAGGTCGATGCGCAGGCTCGCGAGCGTCTGGTGACTGCTCGTATCGGTCTCTTGCTGCGTCATTCGTTCTTCGGTAATCTCGCTACTCGCCTGCAACTCATCAACGCTGATGAATGGTGCTCTACTGCTGCCACTGACGGGCAGAAGTTCTACTACAACTCTCGCTTCATCATGATGCTCCGCACTAAGGAAGTCGAATTCCTCGTGGGTCATGAAGTGCTGCACGTCGTGTATGACCATCTGGGTCGTCGCGGCAGCCGTGATCCCGAAATCTGGAACATCGCTGATGACTATGCAGTGAATGCAGACCTCAAGCGGCATCGCGTGGGCGAGTTCATCACGACGGTTCCCGCGCTTTATGAAGCGAAGTATGACGGTAAGGCTGCTGAGGAAATCTATGATGACCTCATGAAGAATGTTCAATACATCTCTATCGATGACCTCCTCGACAAGATGCTTGACGATCACCTCGACGACGGCGAAGGCGCTGGCGATGGTGAGGATGACGACGGCGAAGGTGATCAGAAGGGCAAGGGTCGCCCCAAGATGTCGGCTGAAGAACGCGAGCGCGTCCGTCAGGAAGTCAAGCAATCGATCATCAATGCTGCTCAATCTGCTGAAGCAGGTTCGATTCCTAAGGGTGTCGAACGCATGATCAAGCAATATACTAATCCTGTCATGCCCTGGCGCGAACTGCTGCAAGTCAATCTGACTTCTGCGATCAAGAGTGATTATAGCTGGATGCGTCCTTCTCGTCGCGGCTGGCATCTGGATGCGGTGATGCCTGGTCAGAATCCTGGCGAAGAGATCGATGTCACGGTGTTCATCGATATGTCTGGTTCTATCTCTACTAAGCAGGGTCAGGCTTTCCTCGGCGAGGTTGCTGGTATGATGGAAGCATTCGACGGGTTCAAGATCCGTGTCGCATGTTTCGATACGCAAGTCTATAACATGCAGGAATTCAACTCCGAGAACCTCGACACTATTGACACCTATCAGCTTGCTGGTGGCGGTGGTACCGACTTCGATTGTATCTTCAACTATCTCAAGGAAGAAGGTAGCGTCCCCAATCGTCTGATCGTATTCACTGATGGTTATCCGTTTGGTAGCTGGGGCGATCCCGATTACTGCGATACGACCTGGATCATTCACGGCGACCCCGATCCGAATCCTCCCTTCGGATCATGGGCTCTGTATGACGACCATAAGAAGAACTGATATATGTATGAACCACCTGAAAGCAATGCATCCCGTATAAAAAGGGCGTTCGATGTAGTAGAAGACGCCAAACAACGTCTATTACGCAGAGAACGCCTCATGGATATCTGCGAATTAGCAGAAACAAATGCTGCAATTAGGGATCAGTTGGAGAAGTTAGAAGAACTATATCTACTGGTAAGAGATGAAAACGATTGACGATATCAACCTGAACCAATGGTTCATGCAACGAGAGTTAGAGAATACTCCTAGGCATTTCGCAAAGGCATCTACTCCTCTGAGTTCCGAAGCACATGAATGGATCCTAGACAAGTTGGTCGGTCGTTTCTCGTTATATAACACTATAAATGAGAATGAAGATTATGGATTCGAGATGCGGCAATATCCTGCATTTGAGGATCCAAGAGAACTGACCCTGTATGAACTTACCTGGGCATAAAAAAATATCACCGCATTTCCTATATTAAATATATCTACAACAAGGAGAATATAATGTCATTTCTACGACATATTGGTAAACACGGCGACCGCAAGGTAGCGATTGTCTTCAGAGAAGTGCCCGGCGAACCACATATGTGCCTAGTAGTTTATACCGAACTACTTAACCAAAATATGCACGATCCCCTGATCCGTTGCATCGAAAGTGATATCGGACAGAACAGCGAGAACCTCGCTGATGCATTGAACCGCACTCACACCAGAGACGGTAATATCATCCTTCAGAAGCTACATGCTGAAGGAATGCTAAAGAAGGTTCAGTGCGAGCAGATCATCATGACTCCTGCTCCCAATGTTCGGATCAAGTTGCATGAACTCAACAAGATCCTAGACGAGATGAAGCAAGGTGAAGAAGCTACTCGTAGATTAGCAGAGATGGATAAGCAACTCGGAATGCAGGATCCAACTCAGGTTGCACGTATGATGCGTGGAACAAAGGACGCGAGGGTGGAACCAATCGCCCCTATCGCAGCATCTACGGGTGATGCATTGGGTGATGCTCAGTTGGCAAATACATTTAGGGCACAAGCAGAGCGTATGCAACGTGAAGCGAATGGTCTTATGGCAGAAGCAACTCGTCTATTAAACGAAGCAGCAGCACTTACTCCATCTGCTGCACCAGCTGAAACTGCTGCACCAAAGCGTCCCGGTCGTCCAAAGAAGTCAGTAACCGCATAAAGATCGTCAAATAAATGTCCCCTGAGTTTATTCAGAAATGGGAAAAATTACTTGATGGTGTTGATAAGCAGACTATTCCGGTAGAGTTTCTTAAAAAACTGGTACTAAAGTTAGAAGGTAAAAGACGGCGAACTATCAATATAGAACGGCTGTTGCGTAAAGGTCTGACAGAAGATCAAGTCGAAGAACTCGTAACCCAGCAACTTCATGAAGTAGATGAAGAGATGACGGGCATAGAGTTTGTGTTAGATGTAAAGAGTATCGCAGCAGCAGTTCAACCTGAAACTGATAGGTTACTAAGCGGATTATAAAATGCATCAATACCTAGAACTATTAGAAGACATTATTGATAACAACGGTGAAGCAAGGAGCGATCGGACTGGAACAGGCACTATCAGTGTGTTCGGTCGCCAACTTCGTTTCGATTTGCGTGAGAAGTTCCCTGCAGTAACTACCAAACGACTTGCTTGGAATGCATGTAAGGCTGAACTATTATGGTTCATCGAGGGATCACAAGATGAGCGCAGGTTAGCAGAGATCCTGCATGGTACCCGTGATAACAGCAAGACTACCATCTGGACAGGGAATGCTCAAGCTGACTATTGGACACCTCGAGCAGGATTCGAAGGAGACCTAGGTCGGGTGTATGGTGTGCAATGGAGAGACTGGCGAGGGGTCGATCAACTCACTAAACTTATCGATGGTATCAAGCGTGACCCTAATGGTCGCAGGCATATTCTATCTGCATGGAATGTAGATGAGTTAGACCAAATGGCTCTTCCTCCCTGTCATGTCATGAGCCAGTTCTATGTGAGCAAGGGTCACCTTAGCTGCCATATGTACCAGAGATCAGTAGATGTCTTTTTAGGACTTCCTTTCAATATCGCGAGCTATGCGCTTCTAACTCATATGATCGCACAAGTATGCGACCTCAAGGCAGGTGAACTCATCATCTCTACGGGAGACACACATATCTATATCAATCATGTCGAACAGGTCGAAGAGCAACTCACCCGTAAACCTCTTCCTCTCCCCACACTCTGGTTGAATCCAGAAGTAAAAGAGATCGATAAGTTCACCATGCAAGATATCGCTTTGGTAGGATATCAGAGCCATACTGCTATCAAGGCTGAGATGGCAGTATGACTCCGGTCGTCGTGCATGAGTTTAAGATGGGTGATGTAGAAGACCCTGATATCTATGCTGCGATGCCCATGATGCAATGGGAGAAATCAGAAGAGGGTCAATTTGTCATGACACATAGCTTAGAGGTTCCGATATGGCACCGATATACCGATCCTGTTACAATGGGTTATGTTTATAGGATATGTGCATTCTTTGATGACAAAACTCATATTCTCTGGAAGTTGAAGTTTTAACACTTGATATAAAACGTTTCCGTCGTGATAAATAATACAGCGACGGAAAACTATAATGTCAAGCCAAGAATATATCAACATCGGTGCTATGCCAAATGACGGCCAAGGCGATCCCCTTCGCGTGGCATTCAGCAAGATCAATAATAACTTCTCAAATCTATTTGGAACTTATGTAAATCTCAGCAATACATATACGAATGGCAATACACCGGGTCAGGTAATATTCTTCTACCCAGCAGACAACTTCACTCAAGCCCAGTTCTGGATTCAATCTTCTAATCCAAATACTCAGGATAGCCAGACTATAGAGTTGTATGCACAGATCAGCAATGATAAGACCAGCGTAAAGTTCACCGGATACGGTTCTACATTCTTTGGTAACGCTCTATCATCTTTCGATATGACGGTAAACAATGGTTATGTTCAGATACTTGCCAATCCATTAGTCAATAACGCAACTGCAGTGTTACACTTCATCGGTTCACAGGTAATGTGGTTGGGTCCGGTTGTTTCGGGCAAATACATCGCACTTGATGGTTATGATGATTCCGTATTAGCAACTGAAAACCTCAATCCAATCATTACAGAAAACTAATATGAGAGCACACGAGTTTATAACAGAAGCATTTTCCAGAACCAATAAACATTCTGATGATTCCTTCACCAGTGCTCATCCGGGTTCGGTTGGTCCTTCTGGTAGAGAAGAACTCTATGTCAGCAGATACTATGACTTCTATCGTATAAGCAATCTTACTGGATTAAGCCCTGAGGATTTAGCAAAAACTGATGTGCTGAGTTACTTGGGCAATCTTCCCATGTATTCTGCCTATACTGATGCAGAATATGATAAACTAAAAGGTGTTCTCAAGAAACTGGGACTCAAGCCTAAAGATTATGTTCCCAGAGGAAGCAATGAACAAGAGGATACTCAAAAAGCGAGTCCCATGAAAGCATTCAAGGGATATAAGAAGTAATCATGTGTGTTCTGATCGCAAAATATTTCGATAAGCAGGGCTGGGTAGGAGTAAAAAACCGAGACAGGAACTATATACCTGAGATAGGCTTCAGTGTTCTCAATAAAAATGGATTGGAGAGATTGCTCTTCGAAGATAATATCACTGGGTATAAAGAAGGATTCAATAGTCATGGTGTGACTATTCTGAGTGCCAGCCTCATGGTTCAGGATGATGAGAAAGAACTAACAAAGGGAAATACAGATAGAAATAGTCCAGATGGTATCAAAATGTCTGATGCTCTGTGGCAACCCACTGCTGTTCTGGCGGCTAAAAGATCGATACAACATAAATTGACTGGAAATACTATTATCTATGATAGAGATAACCTCTTCCTATTGGAAGCCTGCAATAAAGATGATGAGTATCATTATGTCTGTAAAAAGATAGATAAGAGTGAAGTTGTCGCTAGGACTAATCACGGCGTATGGTTGCCTTGGGCAGGATATCAGCGTGTTCCTGATGATGATGCACAGACCCTCAGCAGGATCAGCAGCGAAGCCAGAAGAATACAAGCACAGAATATCGTAGAGAATGCCAAAGATCCAATGGATATGGTGAATGACATGTGTCAGATACATCTCGACAATCCCCAGCTCAATGTAATGCGTACCAGCACCGCACGTAAGAAGATGAGAACGACGGCACAAGAGATGATCATTCCTAGCGAGAGAACATTGTATTTCCGTCCGATCTCAAGTCATATAGAATTTGATTTCTGGAATCTCAATAAACCGGAAAGAAACTGCTGGGTAGAAATACTGAGCAACAGAGCATTATGGCAAGACACGAAGGGTGATCCTCCCTTCGCTGCTGCTCGCATGTCACACGATACATGATAAATACTCTATAAGGAAACTGATATGAGAGCATGGGAATTTTTAACTGAAGCAGATAGTCCAGCCGACGGTAAAAAGTTCGCGCCAGGACAGATGAATGCTATCAAGGGCGCAGTCAGCATGCCTGATATCAGTATGAACAAATCAACCGGTAGTCCATATCTTCAATGGAGATTTGGTATCGCGATGGCAGGAGCTCCTGACTATCCTACTCCACCTGTCGGGCCAATGGCAGGTGATCCCCTGCTCTCATGCTATACCGATGAAGAACTGGAAATCATAAACAAAGCAGCTAAATCTGTTGGTGCTGGTCGTATCCGCAAGCTCAGTGATAATCGCAGCACTGAACTCTCCAATACAAACACAACAAGTCCAGTCAATTCCTTTAAAGGCTACAAGAAAAAATAATTTGCATCTATATACGGGGTATAAGTAATATTATCATTACAGGATCCCCAAATGCAACATCTCGTAGATATCAACAAAACACTAGACCTAGTCAAGCTTCGTATGTATAACGAATGGCTATATACTGCACATGTTCATGCTGAAGGCGATAGCTCCATGCATGAGACACTAACTAAGCAAATCGTCACTCAGTTCGTCGATCCCCTAGAAATTCCTAAGGATGCTGCAATCCTAGACTTAGGATGCGGTCCCGGATATTTCCTCGACAACATGAAGGAACGTGGTTACACTAACATGACTGGCGTCACGCTCAGCCCTGAAGATCAGGCGCTATGCGAATCCAAAGGTCATACGGTGAAGGGTTATGACTTGTCATTCTTGCCTCAAGTAGATGGCTACTATGACGAATCCGTAGATTTCATCTTCTTGCGTCATGCTCTAGAACATTCTCCTTATCCTATGTTCTCGCTAATGGAATACAATCGTGTTCTAAAGCAGGGTGGGAAGATTTATATCGAAGTGCCTGCTCCAGATTGCGAGCGCAAGCATGAATATAACTTGAACCACTACAGCATCATGGGTGCTACTCAACTAGCAGCACTTATCGTCCGTGCAGGATTCGAGATCAATCTTTTTAACAACTTCGAGTTCAACCTAACTATGAATGTTCAGAATGAAGCAGGTGAACCAGTCGAAGCCTCGATTCCAGAAAAGTATTATTGCATCGTAGCAACTAAGGCTAGACCACTAGACATCAAGTAAGATAAAAATAGTATTATGAATACGAGACCGGGAGCCCAAACTCCCGGTCTTTTACTATGCGTGATAAATATAGAAAAGGACTAGATCGACATGGCTTCATATGTATATACCGCAGGCTCATCAGCAAATGCATCAGCAAACATTCAGACTGATAAAGTTAGAATTGCGACTTCGAGTTCGCCAGTTCAGTTCACCGTGAGTTATCCCAATGTTTCTGGGAATGGCACCGTCACTTGTGCGACAAACTCACCTAATGTGGCTGGCAGCGGAACTGCATTTACTTCGCAACTTGGTGTAGGTTATTGGATCGGAAATGCTACTGGTACGACGGTAGGCGTAGTGCAATCTATCACAAACAGCGGAAACCTAGTACTGACTGCGAATGCTGCTGTAGCTATCAGCGGTGCTGGTTATAAGATCAATCCATACGGTGTTCCCTACTCAGTTGCAACTGCAAATAGCGAGATCATTCCTGCAAATACAACTAGAAATAGCGTCATTGTTGGTCAAGGTAATGTCGTCTCATTCTTAAATATTTCTGGTGTTACGGCAGCTCCATTCTCAATCACTGAGTTAGGTGCACCTCATATAGATACAGGCACTACAGGAGTACTTCCTCCTCCTTCCAAGGGCGGCCCGTCAGCATAAGAATAGCCAATAAATAGTATCATGGCCAATACACCCACACTAATCAAAGCACCATATCAAAAGACGGTGTTCAAAAATCAGCAGCAGCTTGATGAGTTTCTCATGTGTTGTGATCCAGACACAGGCTACCTGTATTTCATGGATAACTTCTTTATGATACAGCATCCCACTAAGGGCAGTATGCATTATCATCCATGGGATTATCAAAAACGCCTGATAGAAACCTATCATAACTATCGTTTCTCAATCGCCTTGATGCCTCGTCAGTCGGGTAAATCGACCAGTGCTGCTGGATATCTGTTATGGTATGCTATGTTCGTGCCGGATTCTACTATCCTCATCGCAGCACACAAATATACGGGTTCTCAGGAAATCATGCAGCGTATTCGTTATGCGTATGAAAACTGCCCTGATCACATCAAAGCAGGTGTTACCACTTATAACAAAGGTTCGATTGACTTCGAGAATGGTTCGCGTATCGTATCTGCTACGACAACTGAAAACACAGGCCGTGGTATGAGTATCACGCTACTGTATCTTGACGAGTTCGCGTTCGTGCGCCCCTCAATCGCCACAGAGTTCTGGACTTCTATTACTCCTACCCTATCGACTGGTGGTAAGGCCATCATCACTTCAACTCCTAACTCGGATGAAGACCAGTTCGCACTTATCTGGAAAATGGCCAACAAGACAGAAGATGAGTTCGGAAATACCACAGAGGTAGGCATCAACGGATTCCGAGCCTATCGTTCACACTGGACTGAACAGCCCGGTCGTGATGAGAAATGGGCCACAGAGATAAGATCCCAGTTGGGTGATGATCGTTTCAACCGAGAAATTGAGTGTAAATTCATCATAGCAGATGAGACGCTGATCAATCCAAACACACTGGTAGCATTAGAAGGTATAGAACCCATTGATCGCATGGGGCAGGTACGCTGGTTCAAGCGGCCCAGCAAAGGTCATCTCTATGTAGTTGCATTGGATCCCTCATTGGGTACGGGCGGTGACTACGCTGCGATACAGATACTGGAAGCCAGCACAACTACACAGATCGGAGAATGGAAGCACAACAAGACCGACATTCCTAGCCAGATCAAACTGCTCGCTGCCATCAACAAGCATATAGTAGAATGCACCGGCGAACCCAACAATCTATACTATTCACTTGAAAACAACTCCATCGGTGAAGCATCTCTCATATCATTGGCTGAATACGGCGAGGCCAATATTCAAGGTATCTTCTTATCTGAGCCCGGCAAGAAGAGAAAAGGATTTAATACCAGCAATAAACCTAAACTCGCGGCTTGTGCTAAGTTTAAGACGCTGCTGGAATCACGAAAGATGACGGTGTATAGCAGATCACTCATCTCTGAACTAAAATCATTCATCGCATCAGGTGGAAGTTATGCAGCCAAAGTAGGTGATCACGATGACCTCATCATGGCTATGCTGTTATGTATTCGTATCATGATGCAGATCGCAGATTATCACGGTGATCTGGAATCGCATATGCGAGACCATGAAGATATAATCGCTCCCTTGCCCTTCTTTGCCGTATTCTCGTAATCGAAAGCATAAATATTCACATGGCATCAGATACGGATTCATTCAAAAAAGAGTTATATAGTCTTCTAAAGGTTAGAGGATACCATCCTATTCCGCTGGATTCCAGCAATCAGAGAGTAAATGCTCCCCAAGAAGCCGATGTTATTCAGTTCATGTTCACTAAGGATGGAAAAGAATACGGTAAGGTCTGGATCGCTATCTCTAATGCACAAGAGATGACCATCTACTATGATAATGAGCAACAAGACAGTCCAAGTTCGGTTACTCCGGGCGTAGATTATGATGATACTTGGACTGGATTGCTAAAGTATCTAAAGCAGTGGACACAGAGAAGACAACTCGGATTCGAACTGGCTAACAGAGATCGTCTAGGGGATGACATGAAACAGCGTGAATATTACAAGAAGAAAGAGAAGCTAGGCGAAGGCTTAACCGATACTATCAAGGGTGCGATTCGTAGAGAAAAGGCTAAATCTTATCCTGTATTACAAACACGCGGGGATTATGCACACGAAAAAGCTGCTGATGAGTATGAAAAGGGCAATACTCGCAAAGGTCAACGATATGCCAATTTCGCACAAAAAGAAGTTAATAAAAGAATGGTAGGTGTCCCGTTGAACACGAATGTGTATCCAGTACAAGAGGGTTATCACCCAATGGGCAAGAAAGGCAGCTACAATGACAGCGTACCTAAAGTCAAGATCATACTGCAGCACACTCGCCAGATAGAAGAAGGTGAGCAAAGATATCGCAACATCGCTCGTATCTTTGTAGAGAACACTGATGGTGAACGCTTCCTCATTCCTACTACCCGTCCAGGCCTCGCCAAAGTTTATGCACGCCATATCGCAGAAGGCGGCACTCCATATGATGATCGCGGTAGACATATCACTTCATTAGTAGAAGAATACAACAAGATGGCTGGCTTCGTCCGTGCTACTCGTAACAATCAATATAATGAATCCACACAGAGAGTGGTCGCTGAAGGGATCAATCACTATAATAACTTGCGTGAGACACTGAGCCGCATGGTCGGTCAACGCGGTTACAATAACTATTTCGAATCATGGACTCCTGCTCTTATGGAAGCAGATGCAGATGAGAGCAACATCAATGAACTCTTCGTTCAAGAGACGGTAGATCCTCGCATCGAATCAGCTATGCCTATCCTATCTCGCTTACACAAGAAAGTAAATGAGATGAATGAAGTTCAAGATTTAGCCGAATGGGCGGATTCGATCATCGAAGCAGTTGATGAAGCAGAAGAAACAAAAAAAGCAGAGTGGTATACGGCTGAATATCATGGTAAATATTATAAAGTATTAGCTCACAATCATGATGAAGCAACTCGTAAATCCCAAACACACTGGGGATTACCTAATGACAATCATATTAAAGTGCAGAAGGGAATACCCCGCATACATCATAAATCAGATCATATTCCATATGATTTTGATTCCGACATGCTACCTGATAATCCAATAGAAAAAGCAAAAACCTTAGCAAAAACTAAAAAGAAAAAACTTAAAAGCCTCTTCAAGATAGCAGAAGAAGATCAGGTTGAAGAAGATTTAGACGCGAATCAAAAGCGAGCAGGTCAACTAGGTCCAACTGAGAAGGTAGGACCACAGGGTGCTGTAGGCAAGCTCGTAGGTAACGAGAGTATTGACCCAGAAATGGCAAGAATTAGAAGACTTTCGGGCATCTAATACGCAAAATAGAATAATATTACCTACCCATAATAGGTATAAATATATTGACATGCTGTGATGTATCTAGTATATTCATAGTATGTTCAGTTGTCTCCTGACAGCAAAACATAAAACACTCATAAAGCTCAACTTAGGCACATTTAACAAGGAGAAATACAAATGGCTAGTCTAGCAGAAATCCGGGCCCGCATCGCGGCTACCGAAAACAAGAACCAAACTCGCGGTTCTAATAATCAATCTGACAATGCAATCTATGCTCACTGGAATATGGACGAAGGTGCTACGGCAACTATTCGTTTCCTCCCAGATGCTGATTCCAACAACACATTCTTCTGGATCGAACGTCAGATCATCCGTCTTCCATTCAACGGCGTCAAGGGTGACGCTAATGTCAAGCAGATTCAGGTACAGGTCCCGTGCGTAGAAATGTATGGCGATAACTGCCCTGTTCTCGCAGAAGTGCGTCCTTGGTATAAGGATGACTCCCTGAAGGATCTCGCTAACAAGTATTGGAAGAAGCGTTCTTATATCTTCCAGGGCTTCGTTCGTCAGAATCCAATCGGCGATGATCAGACTCCTGCGAATCCTATTCGTCGCTTCGTCATCTCCCCTCAAATCTTCACTATCATCAAGTCTTCTCTCATGGATCCTGAGATGGAAGAGCTGCCGACTGATTATCGTCGTGGTCTTGACTTCAACGTGAAGAAGACTACCAAGGGTGGCTATGCTGATTATTCTACTTCTAACTGGGCTCGTAAGGAATCGGCTCTCACTGAAGTCGAACAAGCTGCTATCGATGCACACGGTCTCTTCAATCTCGCAGACTTCTTGCCCAAGAAGCCTTCTGAGGCTGAAATCCGCATCATCAAGGAAATGTTCGAGGCCTCTGTCGATGGTCGTCCTTATGACAACGACAAGTGGGGTGCTTACTATCGTCCGTTTGGACTTGAAGCTCCCGCTGGTGCAACTGCGAATAAACAATCTGCTGGCGTTGAAAGCCAACAGCCCGCAGTTGCACCTCCTATCGTTGAAGATGAGGACTCTGCCCCGTTCGAAGCGTCGTCTTCGATTGCTGTTCCTAAGGCAGCTTCTAGTGATAAGGCGCAAGATATCTTGCAGATGATTCGCGCCCGCCAGCAAAAAGCATAGCAATAAAGTTATCGGGATGACTACCGTAGCCTACTTATATAAATGGATACATATACCTACTAATATGTGGTATATTGGTTCAAGAACAGCTACGGGATGTCATCCTGATGATGGATATATTTGTTCCAGTAAGATCGTAAAGCCAATGATTATAGAGAATCAATCAGAATGGAAACGATTGATTCTACGAACCGGTTCTCCGGACTCCATTCTAAAACTAGAAAACAGATTCCTTAGATATGTAGATGCTAAAAATGATCCAAAAAGCTATAACAAGCACAACGGTGATGGTATATATGTATCTATAGGTGATAATAATCCCATGAAGAATCCTGATATTGCTAAAAAACTAGCAAATGCAATACGAGGAGAAAATCATTGGACAGCAAAGTTAAATGGTAAACAACATCCGCAAAAAGGACAACGTAGACCATCAATAACAGGTGACAGTCATCCTAATAAAAATCCAATAAATGCTGCTAAAATAAGCGCATCTCATAGAGGTAAAAAGCATGATTATGCATTAGGGGACAGTAATGTTATGCGAAATCCAGAAGTAGCAGCAAAGTTGTCAGGTGATAATCATTGGACCGCAAAAACGAACAAACTAACTTGTGAATATTGCGGAATCGAATGCACTAAAAATAATCATACTAGATGGCACGGGAACAAATGCAAACACAACCATAGAGAAAAAACATGACATTACCAGATGAGAGATATCGTGCATTAAAACAGAGCAAGAAACTCTTGGAAGAACTCTGCGATCCTGGCAAGACTCCTCGGGTTCCCAGCATCGTCAGGGACCGTGCTAGGGGTATTCTACGTCATTATCCTACTGAATATGACCTAGAACGTATCGCCGAGCAATCTCCCGAAATGCTTGAAAAAGTATCTTATACTGATAAGATGAAACATATCAATAGATAAGGAAAAAAGTTGGCTAGAATGCTAGAAAGAAAAAAAGCACTAGATGCTGGTTTGCCGACTTATACCACAGGGAGACCCTGCAAAAGGGGGCATATTTCAGAAAGATTTACCTCGTCCTGGATTTGCATAGAATGTTCAAGAATGGATTTATACAAATCTGACCGAGATAAGTATCGAGAATTAGAAAATACATTATCGGTTCAATTTAGACAAAGAAAGAATGCAGCGTCAAAAGCAAACGTCCCATTCACTATTTTGTTTGAAGAAATTGAGCAACCTGAATATTGTCCTGTATTAGGAATTAAATTGAATTATGCATGGGGAGGAAACAACGGACATTTACGTGATCCTGCCAAAGCTACATTAGACAAAGTAATTCCTAGACTAGGGTATGTGCCGGGTAATGTATTTGTCATTTCTTGGAGAGCAAATAAATTGAAGTCAGATATGACTATTGAAGAATTGGAAAAAATTATGAAATACATGAAAGAGAGAATATAAATGGCAAAGCCGTTTGACGTGGCCCGTTTTAGGAAAGATATTACCAAGGCTATTGACGGCCTTAGTATCGGGTTCAATGACCCAACAGATTGGATTAGTACAGGTAACTATGCACTCAACTATCGTATTAGCAGTGATTTTAATAAAGGCATTCCTCTCGGGAAGGTTACTGTTTTTGCTGGAGAATCAGGCGCAGGAAAGTCATTCATCTGCTCCGGTAATCTGGTACGTAATGCCCAAGAGCAAGGTATTTTTGTTGTTCTGATCGACACGGAAAATGCTCTTGATGAGGCTTGGCTTCATGCTCTGGGTGTTTCTACTGATGAGAGCAAGTTGCTCAAGCTCAATATGGCTATGATCGATGATGTCGGCAAGACTATCAGCGAGTTCATGAAGTCATACAAGGTCATGGCAGAAGAAGAACGTCCTAAGGTATTGTTTGTTATCGACAGCCTCGGAATGTTGCTGACTCCTACTGATGTGAATCAGTTCGAAGCAGGTGACATGAAGGGTGACATGGGTCGTAAGCCCAAGGCGCTGACTGCTCTTGTTCGTAACTGCGTCAATATGTTCGGCAGTTACAATGTCGGTCTTGTCGCGACTAATCACACATATGCTTCTCAGGATATGTTTGACCCTGACGACAAGATTTCAGGTGGTCAAGGCTTCGTGTATGCATCCAGCATCGTTGTAGCGATGCGTAAGCTAAAGCTTAAGGAAGATGAAGACGGTAACAAGATCAGCGAAGTGCGTGGTATTCGCGCTGCTTGTAAGGTCATGAAGACCCGATACGGCAAGCCCTTCGAATCGGTTCAAGTCAAGATTCCGTATGAGACAGGCATGAATCCTTATTCAGGTCTTCTCGACATGTTTGAATCCATGACGCTTCTAAAGAAGGAAGGCAACTCTCTCGTTTATACTTGCAATGATGGTTCTATCATCAAGAAGTTCCGCAAAGGATGGGAGCGAAATGATGATGGTTGTCTTGACCGTGTCATGCTGGAATTCAATAACAAGCCTCAGGCTAATCTATCTGTTGTTGAAACTGATGAAGAGGAAGTCGCATAATGAATGATGAATTACTCAACACCGATAACGGCATTATTGCTGCAGCCTTGATGTTGTACCATAATGCTGTAGAACAAAACGGCGGGCCAGCTAAACTAGCCGATCGTGCATATGCTTTGTATCTTAAGTATAGAGATATGGAGGAAGTCGCACAATGAGTTTAGCATTGATCAACGAAATCTGGAAAGTATTAAAGCCTAGCATCGAAACAGGAGATGTGAGTTCTGCTGCAGAGACGCTGGTCAACTATCTCGTTGATGAGGCTTATTCACCTACTGAAATCAAGCAGACCTTTCGATTAGATTCCGATATCAAGAGCGCCCTCACTTATTATCTGGAAACTCCAGACTGGGGTATTCATCAAGAAGAAGAAGAGGACGAGGACTTTCACGATCTATATGACGATGAAGAATACTGATGCAATGGTATAGCAGGATTACTCAAGACTTAAGCCAACTGCCTGACTTCATAGATTACTATGAAAATCAGATAGCGAGTGCTAAAGCTGGGGTAAAGGTGTATGGAAATGTAGAGAAGAACATTGCTGCACTTCCTGGTATTACCGAACTATATTTTGGACAGCTTCAAGAGATTGAGGCTGTCCTTAACTTCCTAAATATCCAACTGAGGAAGATCCGTCGCAAGCACTTTCAGAAATATCTGGAAGGATATGCTCGTGCATTGACATCTCGTGATGCTGAAAAATATGTTGATGGCGAACAAGAGGTCATCGACTTCGAAGTATTGATCAATGAGGTCGCTCTGATACGCAACAAGTATCTTGGTATCATGAAGGGTCTGGAATCAAAGAACTTCATGCTGGGTCATCTCGTTCGGCTGAAGACTGCGGGAATGGAAGATTTCACCGTAGGCTAAATTGTTATTTTTGGTTGACATCGGTCCTTTGTTTTGTTATATTAAAACATAAGCTGATGACAAGGAGTTGGACATGGCACACAAGACCTTCAGTTTCTCCGAAGAACTCCGCTCTCGTTATCAACCCCGCAAGGGTCTCGAAGGTCCTTTCTTCTATCCGAATGGCCGGGTGGCTTACTACGATCCTAAGGAAGGGGCCTATTGGGACCCTAACACGGATTTCTATCTCTCCCACGAAGAAGCCGCAGAACTGCAGAACACCGTTTTTAACGCCATCAAAGCATAATCCAGAGGAATAAAATGAGCACCACTCCCGTTACCCTGAATGTAAATCAGCGACACATCGTTACTATCGAAGGTCGCATCAATAGCCTTAACGTCAATAAGCCTGAAGGATATGCGGGTGAAGTCGCCCGTCTGCAACATGCGCTTGCTGATGTCCTCACCCGATTGAGCGTAGAAGAACTTCATGATCTGCGCCTCTCACAGAACAAGAAGATGACTCCTGAGGAAGAAGCTGTAGCCCGGGAACGCACCCGCAAGGCCATGAATGAAAATCGCGATAAACCTAGTCACTAGGCTCGATTTCGGTTGACATCGGGTACCCGTTCTGCTACATTAAATCATAGACAACAGCACAGAGAGATATCGATGACTACGATCAATGTCAAGTCGGGTGAGTATCGCAAGCAGCCTGTTCGCAATATGCAGTTTCGCTTGGTCAAGGGCTTTCAGACCAACAAGAAGGGCAGTTATGTGACTGTGAAGAACGAAGGTCACTTCCCTATCGCAATCGATGAGATCCAGATCAAGGTGGATCATATTTCTGATATTGAATTCCTCGAAGGAGAACCCATGACGACTACGACGACCACGCTGAAGGTGACTGAAACTGATGCTGAAGCGATGGATCGTATCGCTACTCGCTTCAAGATCCTTGATGAGATGTCTGCTGCTTGCATCAACGGTGATGTTCGTGCTATGATCGTCTCTGGTCCTCCGGGCGTCGGTAAGTCGTATGGTGTCGAACAGCAACTCGAAAAGGCTTCGATGTTCGACCGTATCTCCGGCAATCGCATTCGCTATAACGTGGTCAAAGGTGCGATGACTGCTCTGGGTCTCTACGCCCAGCTGTATAAGTATTCTGACAAGAAGAACATCCTCGTGTTCGATGACTGCGACAGCGTGTTCATGGACGATCTCGCTCTGAACATTCTGAAGGCTGCTTTGGACTCTGGCAAGAACCGCAAGATTTGCTGGAATTCGGACTCTGCTCTGATGCGTCGTGAGGGCATTCCTGATAGCTTCAACTTCAATGGTTCTGCTATCTTCATCACGAACCTCAAGTTTGAGAACGTCAAGAGCAAGAAGCTTCAGGATCACCTCGAGGCTCTGGAATCTCGTTGTCACTTCCTGGATCTCACCATCGATAGCGAACGCGATAAGATGCTTCGCATCCGTCAAGTGCATCGTGATGCTGCGAACGGTCTGTTCGGTGACTATCACTTTGTCGATGGTGAAGGTGCTGTGGTCCTTGACTTCATGGAACAGAACAAGACCAAGCTTCGCGAACTCTCTATCCGCATGGCGCTGAAGATCGCTGATCTCGTGAAGATGTCTCCCACGAACTGGCGGGTTCTCGCACAGAATACTGTGTTCAAGCGTGGATGATCTCGAATATATTCGAACTAAAAGGGGACTTCGGTCCCCTTTTTTTACCTTTATTGTTGAAATACTTTGTAGTTAGTATATACTTATAAAATGGACTGTAAAGAACACGTATTGCATTTCTTCCTGTCGGGCAAGCTAAGCCTGAGCCAGTATGACTATAAGTTCATATCCAATCTCCAGATGATGATACACACTAATAAGCGGGTAACATCAAATCAGGCTGATCTGTTTGATCGGTTGATAATCAAATATACAAAGCAACTGACCAAATCTGATCTGGTAGCAGATGATCTCGTCTCACTATCATGGAAGACTATGGTAGTCGAAAGCACACCTGACTATACGGGTGCAGTCGTGTCTATTCTAGGCGATAACATCACGATCCGTGTTCCATTCAACAAGAAGTTTATCCATGAGTTTCGAGAGGTAAAGAACAATACCTTTCATTGGCACAAAGAAGATCGTATCTATAAAAGCAAGTTCAATACTGAAGCACTAAAGATTGCGACCTGCGGGTTGCAAGAATATTTCCCTTCAGTCAGTTTCTGTGAGAATACAACTGATATCTTATCACAACTAGATTATTATAAACCAGCGAAGTTCTGGGATCCAACACTGGTCAGCGTGAATGATAATCTATTCATAGCAGCATGTAATCCGATAATCAACGAACTTATTCATGATATCGAATTAAAGATAGATGCGAGCACATTGTATAAACTATCCAAATACGGTATCAAAGTAGATCAGAACATCATAAAGGACGATCCTGATCTATTGTTTGCTACAAGTCCAGTGATCAGCATTGATATGAAAGATGTTGGTCGGATATCAAAGTTGTTGCGAGAGATTGGATGCACTCATGGTATTGTCGGCCGGGGAATGCGATATAATCCTGCAAATAATAACATAAGTAAGTCGCTAATAAACTACGGAATATCTCCGGTCCCCATCAACTCTATATATAAAACCGAAGAAATAAATGATGTCAATTCCGATGTCGTATTGATACAGCAGAATAGCCAGCCCGCCTTTATACATCCGAGTGTAAATAAAATCGTGATACTAAAGGATTCAACCCCAGTAGAGGTAAGATGAGAGAAGCAAAGATTATAATCAAGGATGAGGTCAATTGCAAGATCGAAGGGCTTGAACTAGATGCTCGCCGGGCATTGATGAAGCGGTTCGAGTTTGAGAAGCCAGGTGCCAGATATCTCCCTAGTGTCAAGCTCGGTAGATGGAACGGCAAGATCAGTTATTTCTCGCTTGCTGGCAGCACCTATGTCAATCTGCTAGAAGATATTATTCCCTATCTGTATGATGCTGGATATGATATCGAACTTGTCGATAAACGCGAACCCCATCCTGAACTCACATTCGATGAAGTGAATGCGAATACCTTCTCTCACATCTGCTGGCCCAAAGGTCATGAACGCGAGGGCCAGCCGGTTGTGCTACGCGACTATCAGATTGAGATCGTCAATAACTTTCTGAAGAATCCGCAGTCACTGCAAGAAGTAGCAACTGGCGCCGGTAAGACGCTCATGACTGCTGCACTGTCTCTATGTGCTGAACCATACGGTCGTTCGCTCGTCATCGTTCCTAACACATCTCTAGTAGAACAGACAGAAGCAGATTATCGCAATCTAGGTCTTGATGTTGGAGTCTATTTCGGTCCTCGCAAGGAATACGGTAAGACACACACCATCTGCACATGGCAATCTCTAAATAATCTGCTGAAGGGTGCCAAAGAAGAAGTAGATCCTGAAGTAGCTCTGGCATTCTTTGATGGTGTGGGGTGTGTGATCGTTGATGAGGTGCATATGGCCAAGGCTGATGTGCTAAAGACGCTGCTGACTGGTATCCTTTGCAATGTTCCTATTCGATGGGGCTTGACAGGAACGATACCTAAGGCTGATATGGACCGCATTTCCCTTCTAGTATCACTGGGTCCGGTGACTGGTAAGTTATCTGCCAGCGAACTACAGGATCGTGGTGTTCTCGCGAACTGTCATGTGAATATTATTCAGATGAAGGACAATGTAGAATTTACTAACTATCAGAGCGAACTAAAGCATCTGCTTGAGAATGAAAAGAGATTGGATAAACTGGGAGAACTAATCACTAAAATCGCAGAGACCGGTAATACGCTTATTCTAGTTGATCGCGTCAATGCTGGAAAAGAGCTGGTCAGTCGTCTTCCCAATGCCGTATTTGTTAGTGGTGGTACTAAATTGACAGAAAGGAAAGAAGAATATGATGAAGTTGCTACAAGCAATGACAAAATTATCGTGGCGACGTATGGGGTGGCTGCTGTTGGTATTAATATTCCACGGATTTTTAATCTGGTCCTTATTGAACCTGGCAAGTCATTTGTTCGCGTCATTCAGTCCATCGGTCGCGGAATTCGTAAGGCTGAAGATAAAGAACATGTCATGATCTGGGATATGACCAGCACTTGTAAATTTGCGAAGCGGCACCTCACGCAACGCAAAGCTTTTTACAAAGAGGCTAAATATCCCTTCACTTTAGAGAAATTGGATTACTAATAGGTTGACTATAACTCACAGGAATGCTATAGTAAGAACATGAGAATACTAAATCTTGACACCAATCAATCTTATAACCTAGAGTATCTACCAGATGAGATAGATGATCTGCGGTTCGCTATTCTGGACAACTCTGTCCCGTCTAATGTGGATTATCACTATATTCCTCTGATCTTTTTGGAATCATTCAACTCACCAGCACTCGTTCTAAAGATCGGAGATAAGAACATCAAGATGCCAGTAGATTGGCAGGTGTTGATCGGAGAACAGGAACACGGTGATCTAGAAACGCTTCCGCTATCCAGCTTGAATGATCGTGGGTTCCATGCATTTCAGTTCAATCCCCTGACTTCTCATTCTCCTACGTTCCTGCCGATAGAGATACTAGACATCTATCCTGATATCACTTGGTATGCTCCTCGCCTGAGAAACGGACAGTTTCTATGTGTTCCCATCGATGATGGTCCCAAACCCAGATGTATCTATTTCGTTAAAGAGATCAGCCGCAACTGTGAAGTTGTAGATTATAGCCTCGCATTTTAATATAGAAAGAGAGATCAACCGATGAGTACTATCGAAAAGCTTGAGAAGTTTCAATATATCAACTCGGAATATGATATTATGGGAGTTGTCAGGACTCTATTTCCAGATAGTGATTTAGTTTTTACGATTGATGACGTGAAGGAGAAAGTGGATGAAGAAGTACAAGATTGAGATCAATGGACGCGGCGGTGAGATCGTTATCGGACGAGTATCCCGCGAGGTCTATGATTATTTCGAATCCGGTGATATCAGCATCGAAGATTTCGCTTGCGACTGGGATCAAGTAACTGCAGTTCCCGATCAGTTCCAGCCGTTTCCTCCTGGTGAGTGGAGCGAGTGTGATGATGTCGCTCATGGGTTTGGCACAGAGCCTGATCATACCTTCATCACAGTCACTGATGAAGACGGCGTCGTGATACTGGACCATGTGGATTATAGCAGCCTTCTCAAGGTGGGAACCAAGATCGAATGTGAGTTCGTTGATCCAGAAGATATCCTAGAAATCGAAGAACCGTACGTTGTGGCTCAAAGTTTCGAGAAGGGTCTCTTCTACACATTTGAAGTGGAATCACACGCATTTGAAGCGAGCCGCCTAACTCTCATGCTCACTGAAGTTGCTGGATGGGAACTCGTGACTGGTCTTCGCTATAATGGTGAAGATTTAGTGATGGATGTTGATAAGATCGATACTGATACCAAGGGCTTTGAGGCTGCTCTTTACATCATGGAAGAGGACTGATATAATGTCTTATTATGAAGCAGAGGTTGCTGCGTATGAAAAAGATACAGAGGAAAAGAAGATGAATTGGTTTGATCGTTGGTTTGAACGGCAATGCAGAAAAGCTTGGTCGAATAGCCGTAATAAGACAAAAACTAGCCCGGTGGTTAGTCTCGAACGTAACATGAGTGCCCGATCCAGCATAAATTTCACGATCTATCCCGCTTCAGGGGGTTGGGTCATCGAACACGCCAAATATACCCGTGACCGAGACGGTGACGGTCCGTCATTGACCATCGTAAATCACGGTGAAGAATTGGGCAAGGCTGTAGAACATATTATCTCTCTGGAATCGCTGCGGTCATAATGGCTAAGGCTAAACTGGCAGCAGATGAACAGATAGACAAGCAAGATTTTGACTTGTTCGATGCCCTAACGGCTATCGACAGGAAAGACTACGCATATTATGATCGTCTATCTCCTGAACAACAGAAGAAGTTTGTTCCGTTCATGATGCTGCATTGGATCAGCGCCATCAAGGGCAGCAAGGACATACAGACTTACTATCTACAGAGCACCGATTATCATGCCAACAAATATATGTTCAACGAGAATGTGGGCAAGCATCCCAAACTACAATGGTTGATGTTGTGTGCTGCGAGTCCAGGAATCGGTAAGCAGTTTCATCAGTGGATTCCTCAGATCAAGGATCGTGTCACTAGGCTGCGTGAGAGTCCGAAGCAGAAAGACATCAAAGAATATTTCAAGAAAATATATCCCAGCAAGAGGGACGATGAACTCTCTGAAATGAGCGAAGAGTATGTGAATAACCATCGTCGCAGGATGTATCTTGCGAGTGAGTTTCCCTCTCTTAAATACGATGAGATAGAGTTATTGAGCGTTTTAACGACAGATGAAGACATTGAAACTTACAAAGAAGCCTGCGGAAACTAAATCAGAGTTCAGTTGCGATTTCTGCAACAGATCGTTTCAGCGTGAGCAAACCATGATGAAACATCTTTGCGAGAACAAACGCCGCTGGCAGGATAAAGATATGCCAGGGAATCGCATCGGCTTTCAATCCTGGCTCAGTTTTTATACGAAGAACACTTCTGCGAAGAAGCAACGCACGTACCTAGACTTCATAAAGAGCGCATATTATATCGCGTTCATCAAGTTTGGACATTATTGTGTCAATGTCAAGTGCCTGAATGTCAGTAGATATGCTGATTGGTTGCTAAAGAATAATATAAAGATCGACAAATGGTGCAGCGATGAGAACTATACGAAGTTCCTAGTCGAATATCTGCGAGATGAAGATCCTCTAGATGCGATTGCCCGTAGTATTGAGATCACTATCGAACTAGCAAAGGAATCGGGCCTTCAGAGCAAGGATTGCCTGAGATATGCTAATCGAAATCGTCTCTGCTACATGATCACTGGTGGAAAGATCAGTCCGTGGATGCTGTATCAGTGCGAGAGCGGAATCGAGTTCATCGAAAGTTTGGATGAATCCCAGCAACGGATGATCATCGATTATATCAGTCCTGAGAAATGGGCTGTTCGGTTCAAGCGACATTCATCCGTTGTCACGCAAGTCAAAGAGTTGTTGTCTGCTGCAGGGTATTGATGGTATATAATCACTACAATGGTAAGCGTGGGTGGGAAGATACCAATCCTAAGTGGCATGAGATAAGCATACCGTGCAAATATGAAGCGACTAATGCTGTTCCGGATTATGAACAGGTTATACTCTGGTTATACGAGCATATAGACAACTGCGAGCGACATTGTAGATGGTATTTTGATCTCGTGAACCGAGCAGTCAGAATAAAGTTTAGATATGAAAAAGATTATATCTTATGCACATTGAGGTGGTCCTAGATGTACGAAATAGAAACAACAGAAGTTGTCCCTAACACCTTTCACAAGATAAAGAAAAAATTATGGGAAAACGGTGAGTGGGTAGACCGAACCT
>Ga0208741_10000262_pt1 | contig 27271 bp, 30 predicted proteins | sample CryBogCBE03Jun09_FD_184576 | JGI IMG/M metagenome (GOLD analysis project Ga0208741, IMG submission 184576) | Freshwater microbial communities from Crystal Bog, Wisconsin, USA - CBE03Jun09 (SPAdes) | ecosystem: Environmental > Aquatic > Freshwater > Lake | place: Crystal Bog, Wisconsin, USA...
GTTGAAGTTGCCGTATTTGTTGCGGAAAAAGTAAACTGCCCAGAAGTTAAACTTCCAAGTGTGGCTGGGGTGTCAATAACCGTGTAAAGGCCAAATAAAGTGATTCCACCTATTGATGTAGATACACCAATGTAAAATTCACTTCCCGGATTATACGTATTATTTGCTAAATATGCGGTGACAATCGATGATCCATTGGCCGTAGTAAACGTATACGATGCCCCGGCATTGCTAACAGTTGCGGTGGCAGGAGTGGATGCTGAAATCGTATACGATGTCCCTGACGCAGTTAAAATTTGATAAGAACCCGTCAGAATAAGGCCGCCAACAGACACCGGAGTTACATAGTAAACATAATCTAAGTTTGATGCACTTATGTTCGAATCAATTACCGAAACGGTATAACTTCCGCTTGTTGTCGAAAAATTAGGCGAAGAATTAGTAACCGTTGTCTGCGGCGTAATAACAGAATTGCTTCCGTTTGTAAGGACGTTAAGCGACGTTGTGCAGCCGACAGCAAGATGGTTAATGGCGTTAAGATCGGCCCAACCCTTTAAAGCCCTGACAGGCGCAGAATAGGGAACATTGCGGTAAGCTACCCACCCGCCAAGTTTCTGAGGCAACCCCATTTGGTTCCTATCTGGCATAAACCGGATAAGATTGGACGACGAAAGAGCCGCCTCGTTTAAGGTTGGCGTTTTGATTACATCTACGCCGGGAATTAAACGTAAAGTGCTATGAGCCATAGACGTTTCTCCGTTTTGTTTCGGAAATTTTACGTTTTGATTCTTCTGTATGCCTTTTTCCCCAAAATGGATTTTTGTCGCCCATAATGGATTTCGAAAGTGTTTCGGATATTTTCTTCTTCGTTTCTTCCGATTTAACAACTCCCTTTAAAGGGCTTACTTTTCCGATATGAGAGGCCGATATTTTTGCTTTAGTTTCATCGCTAAGTTTTGCACCTAAACGTGGTTTTTTATTTTTCATTTTTTCAGAAAGGATTTTTTTTGATTCTTCAGTATGCTTTTTGCCTTTGAAAAATGAAGTTTTCCCAAAATTTGGGTGCTTTTCACCTTTTAATCCTTCGCGCCCAGATGGGCCTTCTCCCCCATCAGTCATATTACATAAATTTTCTTTTCCATAAAATTTTATCAAATCTTTTTCTACGGAAAAAGCTGTTTCTTCCGATATATTTTCTATAATTATTTTTACATAAACCGATAAGCCCAAAGAAGTTAATTTGGATTGAACCGATTTATGGTGTTTGTTTCTACGATTCATTGCCCAAGCGCGGTTCCCCTTGCCTTTTCCTACGTAAAAACAGACATTTGTGTCTGGACGCCAATGTTCATAAACATAAAACATTGGTTAGTTCCTCGGAGGTGTAGCGATAGGCGAAGGAGACTGCGAGGACCACGCAGAGGACTGGAACTTCTTCCGGTATTCCTCAACCATCGCGCCTTTCAACAACTGCTCGTATTGTTGTTCCCAGTTGACTGGCATCTGTTGATCAGCGCCTGTCGAAGAAAAGTTTCTTTGATATCCGGAAATGTAGACCATGCTGGCGCAGATAAACAAATCTGGAAGATAAGTAGAAATAAAGGTATTTGTATTTGACGCAGAAAGTGGAGCCGAATGAACCGTTCCCGTTAGCGTTAATGGATAAGCTGCGTTAGGATACGGCCCAAGGAGAATATACTGGCTTGTGTTGCCAGTCGTGGGCGTATCACCGCCATAAACAGCGAATACGGATGGAATACCAGCACTGGCTGAACTGTTGAATACCGACTGGATGTACTCTTTGGCGACTGGGGCCAATGGATATGAAACGCCATTTACGGTCACCTGAATCGTTTGCAGCGTGATAAAGGCTGCGGTAGGTATGGTTAAAAGGTTACCTGTTGTAGGCGTCTGGTATGAGGTGCTATCAAAAACCTGAGTAGACAGGAAATCCAGATCACGTTGCATCCGCAATTGTGCATAGTTAATTGCCTGAGGCAAAATGATCTGGAAATTGGCGTCAGTCGTGGGAACAACTGCCAACGTAGCGATTTGCTGAACGTAACTGTTATAATCCACGACTTTCCATCCTTTATTCTGTTGGCTGCTCTTCTACTGGCGCTTCGACAGCAGCGGAAGCGGCAGGGGTTACGGAAGTTGCGGCCTCAATTTGTGGCTTTGCTTGTCCGTGGAGAAGGGCAATCAAGTCCGCTACTTCGGCATATGCGCCCGCAGCAAGATGCTTCAATACCGTATTGATGTGGCCAACGGTGAGTTTAAGATCAAGTTCAAGATTATCCATGTTTCCCTCTTAAAATGGCGGCTTTTGAGGCTGAATTTGCGGTTTTGATATTTGTGTTATCTGCGCCGCTATCGCTGCCTCAACCCCTGTTGTGCTAATCGATTGTGATACCCATTGAAACGCCATATCCTGCGTAATTTGGTTGTACGGAGTAAATTCCGCTGGGTTTGGCGTTCCAAGTTTCACTGTACCAGAATTTGAGGAAGTTACATAGCCATCTGTTCCGGTACAAACCCAATTTATGGCGGTTACCACATTTGGTAAATCACCAGCACTTGGATCAACAATGAATTGTGGGAACGTCCATGTAAACTGCATTACGTATACTGCCAGATTCGCATGTAGCCTTGGCTACCATTCCCGCCCGCATTGCTGCTCGCTGATGCGCCGCCGCCGCCGCAACCATAATTTGTTGCTGCTGCACCCGGAGTACCATTTGCTCCGCCATAAGGAAGATAAATAAAAGTAGGTGTTCCGCCGAATGATGCCCCGGCAGTTGTAGATGGAGCGCCGCCAGCCGTTCCACTGAAACTTAACGAACTACCATTTGTCGTTGTTCCACCCGCACCGCCCGCCGATGAAGTGCCTCCACCGCCGCCAGCCGCTGTATACGTAGTAGCGCCGACAGTAATGGTTGTATTCCCACCCGCAGTCCCGGAAGAACCGCCACTTCCGCCCCCAGTTCCCTTAGCGCCAATTGCAATTGTGTACGAGGTGGATGGAGTTACGGCGATATATTGAGTTAAATAACCACCACCGCCGCCACAACCCGATTTGCCTCCGCCAAAACTTCCGATACCGCCGCCGCCACCGCCAGCACCCAACATTTCAACATAAATGTTGTTGCAATTTGATGGAGCAACAAAAGAAGTTTGTGTCGTGTCCGTAATAGTGCTTATGGCGATAAGGCGGCCAGAAGATGATGGAGCCGCTGATACCCAAGATAACACATTGCCTGTTAACGTTGTCCCGCCAGATACCGTTTGTGAAGGCGACACTTGCCAGCTTGTGCCAGAACCACTTGTAATAGTTGTCCCCGCAGTGACGCCTGTCCCAGTGACAACCTGACCAATTGCAATTGTCCCGCTGGAAACTGCCGAAACCGTCAATGTTGTACCAGAGATACCGCCAAAAAATACGGAAATAGGCGTTAATGCAGCAGTTAAAACATTTCCGCCTGTTGTTGGTGGGACAAAGTTTGGCGGGCTAGTTCCATTGCCCAGCATGACGTTGTTCGCTGTAAGTGTTGCCAAGCCTGTACCGCCAAGGGTGACAGGGATTGGAAACTGAACAAGGCCATCATCTGCCTTATATACGCCCGTCGAACCGTCGCTATAAATCAAAGTATTAAAGTTTTGAGGAACAGTGATCGTGTTACCAATAGCAGCGGTTCCACCCGTATTCGACATGCCGATTGTAACCGTATACGCACCAGTAGTTGCGTTGGTTACAACCCACATACCAGCGACATTGCTGCTGTTATATTGAGGCAATAAAACAGTTTGGTTAGCAGCAAGCGCCCCTGACAACAAAAACCGCATCGCTTGTGAAGTACCGCCAGCCGCTGTCGTGCTTGGGGCGGGGATAACTGTGAACGAAGGCGTAGAACTTGTACTAACAGAAATGCTCGTCGTATTACCAAATATTTGGTCTAAAATTGTCGTATTATTATTAACAGGAACATCCCACGTATTAACATACGTTCCATTACTTGGCTCTGTTAGGGCAATGTTGTTAGTTGTGGAGGTCATGATTTATCTGCCTTCCCATCAAGTTTGTCGTAAATCCGCTGGAACATGTCCTCAATATGCGACATTCTTTTGTCCAAGTCCACTTTTAGAACGTATTCTTTGGGCAAGTTAGCTTGCATGTTACTTATGTCGCGCCGAAGTTCTTTCACAGCGCCCCATAGTTCGCGGGCAAGCCACCCAACGACTGCAATCGCTACACCCGCCGCCAGATTAATGGTTGATTGATAATCCATAATATAATTACTCAGTTATGGTTTCGGGTGGATTTGGATCGGTGAAAGTTCCATCGGTAAGGTTATAAATCCAGCCCATTGTTACGGGAGAACCTTCTGGCAAACCAACAATGGTGTATCCTTCCGGCGCTGGATCAACAGCAGGATCAGCAACAATCATATTTACAACCGTCTCATTGCTGTTTTGAACAAGAGCGCAAGTCTGCGGATTCCCATTTACTGGGGCTGTCATCATTGGTCCTCCAAGCATTACGTGTACTGCCAAATTCGCATGTAACCCTGCGTCCCGTTACCACCAGCAGCGGTAGTAGTAGAAGAAGTTGCTTTTCCTCCACCACCACCACACCCATAAAGTGTAGCAGCATTTCCTGCTCCCGCACTACTTTGACCACTACCGCTTCCGGAAAGATTGATATAGTTTGGTTGCCCTCCACCAGCACCGTTACTCAAAGTACCAAAAGAACCAGCGTTACCGGCAGTTCCTGCAAAACTTATGGTGCTTCCGTTTGTTACTGTACCGGCAGCGCCAGCAGCGCCAGCAACCGTTCCGCTACTACCGCCACCAAAACCACCACCACCAGCAGTATATGTAGTTGCACCAACAGTTATGGACGTATTACCACCAGCAGTTCCATTATTTGTGCCAGCAGCACCGCCGGAACCGGCAGCACCAATAGCGATTGTGTACGCAGTTGATGGTGCAACAGTAATAGTTTGAGTCACATAGCCACCACCGCCACCACCTGCACCGCCACTGTTTGCGGAAGAAGTATAAGCCGCACCACCGCCACCGCCGCCACCACCAAGCATTTCAACATAGATGGTGTTGCAATTAGATGCGGTCGTGAATGAGGTTCCGCTTAAAAGAGTGGTTGTGCTGATAAGGCGGCCAGAACCAAAAGAAGGAGCCGTGGATGTCCACGTTGTACCATTGGATGTCAAAACGTTACCGGAGGTTCCGGGAGCGACAAACTGTACCGCACTCGTTCCATTGCCTAGGATAACGTTGTTTGCCGTGAGAGTGTTAGCTCCGGTTCCGCCGTTCGCTACCGCAACTGTTCCCGTCACGTTAGCAGCGTTGCCACCAATGCTAAGAGATGCGGCTGTTCCAGTAAGACCAGTACCCGGACCAGTGAATTGGGTTGAGGCGGTGATTGTTGTACCGCCAAGAGTCGTAAACGTGCCAGCCGCCGCAGTAGTCCCGCCGATTGCAGGAGGAGAAGCTAAGTATGTGCTAAACCCAGTTCCCGATACGGTACTGGATGCCGATAATGTAGTAAATGAACCCGCAGCCGCAGTTGTGCCGCCGATAGCAGGAGGTGAGGCAAGATAGGTGCTGAAACCCGTACCAGATACCGTGCTAGATGCGGAAAGAGTTGTGAACGCACCCGTGGAGGCTGTGGTCGCGCCAATCGACATATTATTAATCGAACCCGTCGTTCCCGACGAAATCGTAATAGTACCAGCACCAGTAGTCGTGTAGGATTGGTTATTGGTGGTTGTATTAAGCGTTATAACGCCCGTACCTGTAAGGGCCGTAAATGTACCCGCCGCAGCCGTTGTGCCGCCAATTGCTACGTTATTGATCGTACCAGCAGTTGCTGGGTTGATCGTTACCGTACCTGTACCAGATGGGGATACGGTAACAGAGGCGTTGGCCGGGGACAGCGTGACAGTTGAGTTGGCTGTGAACGTACCTTGAAGCTGAGTTGCACCTGCCGCTACATAAAGCGCATATGCGTTAGTAAAGGTGACGTTTGATCCAGCCGTAGGCGCGTTATTGATATAAACCGATGCGGCGGTAGTGTATGTCGTTGCTAGACGAGCAGCAATTGTTCCACCAAGGAAAGAAGATATTGGTGCAAGAGCGATTGTTCCAGAGGAAACAATATCTGTATATGTAGCGCCACCAGCCCTTAATGCAAAAGCATTATTTTGTGATGGGGAAGAAGAGCCTGTATTGTTGCTTATTCCAACGTACAACGAACCCGCAAATTGATTTGGCGCAGTGGCAGCGGCGTAAAAATTATACCGCCCCGTATTCACATAGGTGCTTCCCGTGTCGGCCTGAGACGAAACGGTTGCAGCCACAAGATATGTAAATGTCGTTGTAGAAGGCACTGAAGTGATGGTAAACGTGCCATTTAAAGATGTGTTTGTTACTGCCGCAACAATGACAGATTGACCCGTGCCATATCCATGTGCGGCAGATGTCGTGATAGTTGCAGTTGTCCCGTCAGCGGATACGTTGCTGATTGTGTCAGTCGTTACGGACGGAATATTGGAATAAAATGCGTAATTATTAGTAGCGCCAATCAAAGTTGGCGTGGCTTGGTAACCATATAAGTTAGTGATTTGAGAACCAATACCAACCGTACCCAACGCCGCAGCATAGCCAATTAAGTTGGTAAGAGTAAATGATGTAGCTTGCGTAGGTAATTGGGTAAGATTTCCATAAACAGAACTGTTTGAGTCAGATTGGATAGTTCCGTTATTTAAAATACCATATGTAGTTACGGCCCCCGTCATGTTTTTGGAAAGATGCAAGGTTTGTCCAGCCGCTGGCGTGGCAGCGCCGATCACGACGTTTTGCGCCGTGCTAATCGTCATAGCCGTTGATTGGCTACCAGTCTTGAAGATGATGCTATCTGATGTACCCACGCCAGACGTGGATTCCAAAGTCAGCGTAGAAGATGCAGTCGTGCCGCCAATGTGCAATGGTGTTGTTAGCGATGTCGTAAGCGTAGGGGAGGACGAATAAGATGGCGCGACACCAACACCACCCGACACCAACACAGACCCCGTAGCAACGTCTGCAAGCGATGCAATCGTTGTGGAAGCAGATGCGTAAAGGATATCGCCGGTCGTATACGAAGTAAGGTTTGTGCCGCCAGAGGCCACGGGAACAACGCCACCAAGGGTAGCAAGCGTTACGGTGGTCCATGTCGGAGCAGCAGATGCGCCACCAGAAAGGAAGAACTGACCTGACGTACCATAAGTAGCGCCGCCAATACCCAATTGACCTGCTGGGCCAAACCGGAAGGCTTCTGTCGGTGAGTTATTGCCCGTTGCCGAGGTAAATACCGATGCATAAGCGCCCTGCGCCGTATCGGTAAAGTTTTCAGCGGCGGAGATAGAAAAGTAACCGTTTGAAACCGTCGCGAAGCCAGTCGCGCCATAACCACGGCCAGTAAACTGCGATAAGGTATCGCCAGCTTGCGACGCGGTAGGGACAGCCGCCGTACCACGCGCAGAACGTGCGGTATAAACACCATACGAACCCGTACCGTAAGCGTCTTGGGTAATGCGGGTATTCGACGAGTTTGCACCCATAATGTACAAATCCGTACCCGCTGGGAGGGTCGAATTTGATGGTGGCGTAGTCGATTGACTGTTGGATACCACCGTCAAAGTAGAATTTGGCGAAGCGGTGTTTAAACCAAGGCGGAAATTCGTATTATCCCAAAACAGCTTGCTGTTATTTTGGGTGTAGATGCCAGAAGCCCCAGCAAATACCATTGAACCAGTGGTAAATGCAGTTGCCGTTCCAGTGCCGCCATTTGCGACCGGAAGCGTACCAGTGACGCCCGCAGTCAAAGAAACTTGACCAAACGCCGGAGCAGACGATGCGCCGGTAGAAAGAAGGGCATAGCCCGTTGTAGAAGGCGAAATTTGACCAACAGAAGATGTGCTGGCGGCATACAGAAGGCCATAAGCCGTCAATGTCGTCAAACCAGTGCCACCGTTTGCAACACCAACTGTTCCAAGGCCAATCGTATTGCCCGTCTTGGTAATAGGAGCCGAAACCTGAATATTGCCCGAAGATGAAATCTGCGACCAAGTTAATGCCGTAGAACCAACCGTAATGGTTCCCGTAGTCGTCATTGTCCAAGAGGTTGCACCATTCGTTGAACCGTTACTGACGTAAGCAGCAGCCCCAGTTTCAATATAATTAGGGCCAGAACCCGTCGCATTAAAATCTGTTGCACGGGTAAGCACCCAGTTCGTTGAACCCGAACCCTGATTCGTTACGACGTAAATACCATTGTAAGCAGCAGATGTTTCGTTTTTAACCAAAACACGGGTAGCATTGGAAACGTCCGTACCCGTAAAGGTATAGCCATCAATGGTTAAGGCAGCCTGAGTACCGGCGTTTGTCAACGTAGCGCCGACACCGCCAGTACCGTTATTATACGTTACCGTGCCAAGATCGGCGGTCGTCGCATAACCAGCAGCGGTATGGTATGTCGTGTTGGCAACCGTTGAAACGGTATTGTCCACATACTGCTTAGTCGAAAGTTGTAAAGCAGACGTCGGGTCTTGGGTTACCGTAACGGTGGTCAACCCCGCCAGAGTGCTTGATGAACTACCAAGCGAAATTGACGTCGAACCAATGGTAATGGCTGAGTTGGTAAGACCGGCATTTGGGATAGTCGAAACGGCGGTAAAAGCGCCAGTTCCGTTCCCTACAAGATAACCCGTAAGGGTTATTGCGCCCGTACCACCGTTTGCCACCGGAAGAGTGCCGCTAACGTGTGATGTAAGACCAATTTTGCCCCAAGAAGGAGCAAGCCCCACGCCGCCAGAAATGAGCGCATTGCCAGCAGCAACGTCGCTAAGGCGGGCCAATGTGGTAGATGATGAAGCATATAAAATGTCGCCCGTAGTATACGAACTATACCCTGTACCGCCTTGGATTTCCGATAATGGCGTTGTTAAGCCGGAAAGGCTGGTGATATCACTGTTTGCACCAGATGCCGCAGCCCCTAAATTCGTCCGCGCACCAGATGCGGAATTTGAACCTGTCCCGCCATAGTTTACGGAAATTAACGTACCATTCCATGTACCAGACGCAATCGTCGCAAAATTTGAATTGCCCGTAGCCGTAAGGGTCGTAAATTTTCCGGTAGTAGGAGTGGTTGCGCCAATCGTTGTTTGATCAATCGCGCCGCCGGTAATCGCAACGGAGCTAGCATTTTGCGTAGCCATCGTACCAAGCCCAGATACTTGGCTTGGTATAATGGAAATGGTGGATGTTGATGCTGAAGTAATCTGACCTTGCGCATTAACCGTAATAACAGGAACAACAGACGCCGAACCATAAGATTGCGCCGTTACACCTGTATTAGAAATTGCTATCGTGCCGGTTGTCGTAATTGTCCCGCCAGATAGCCCGGTTCCTGCGGTAATTGATGTAATTCCAGCGCCGTAACCCTGAGATTTAACAAATGCAGTAGTAGCCAAAGCTGTGCTTGAATCACTTAAAGACGGCGTTGGAGCGGTCGGCGTACCTGTGAAGGCCGGAGAATTAAGAGGTGCTGCTCCCAAAAGCGACATAGTCTGCGCTACGGTCAAGTCAATAGGAGTTGCGGAGCCAGACGTATTATTACCCTTAATGGTAAGGCCGTTCATATTTGCCAAATAGGCATTGGTAAGACTGCCAGTCGTCAAACCGATTGTACCAGAGGTTGTAATAGTTCCACCTGACAACGGCGACTGCGCCGTAATCGAAGTAATACCACCCGATGGATAAATAGTTTGAGTGTACTGTGCAATCTGGTCAACGGTCAGATAAACCGTCGTTCCATTTTGAACAGCAGGGATTTGATTATTAGCTTGGGCCGCTAAGGTTGGTGGTAAATTGGTTATTGGAATATTTGCCATTACGCACCTACCTGTGGAATTTGTGTGTATTGCGGTGGAATACCAACCAACGCTGTTACTATACGTGTATTTGGCCCCAAAAGTCCACCAGAAGGTATGTGTTTTGGAGCATTATAAGTAAATGATGTCGCTGATAAAATAGTAATAACGTTATAAAAACCCATCGCATCATTGTTAGTAATGCCAGTTACAGAAATCTGGTCATTTGCTGACAAATTATGTGCAGAATAGGTAGTTACAAGGATTGTATTTGTACCATTGGCGGTAATGGATAGCACCGGAAGCAATACGTCATATGCTTGCGTTCCAAATAACGGCATAATTGCATTTGGGTCCAGATCAGCTGGTTTGCCCAACGGTTGATCCGTAATGTTGACGCCGTCTTCCGTTACGATTTCATTATCGTTTGGAACCGGAATGCCTGTTTGGGCGTTAATCGTAAAGCCCGGTTCAGACAAAGTACCGCTATTGGCGTAAGCATAATCCTCAGGACGCGCATTGATAATTGGCAACGGGTCTTGCGACACCATAATAGGTTTCAATTGAGCCTGAGGCTTATCGTAGCATGTCTGGCAGACCAGAAACCGAAGGTTGGTTAACCGTGGCCCACGATAATCAAACTGAAATTGCAAACTGCGATGGTTATAGATAAACCCGCACCTGTCACAGCGGCCCCAAGCCGAAGGTGAACTTGGGTTAGCATATGCACGGCCATGCGGGCGGAACGCCATGATCAGGATGTCCTGAAATACCCGGACAAGCCGGGCATGATGTACAGCGGAACGTTTTCTGTATCTTGGGTAGCCGCCACAGTGTAGGCTTGTTCAGCTTTTGCTTCTAACATTTGGAGGCGTTCAGGAGCGTAAATAGCCCCGACCCTAGCTGCCAAACCAGAACACATCGCATCCAACCAACGGTATGGGATGTCAACGGTTTGCGCATCCGTCAATTCAGCATCCTGAATTTGATGAACACGATAATATTGAAGGGAATAGATACCAGTTTGATCTGGAACAGGCCACAAAGTGATCGTAGGATTGATCAAACGGTCAAACCAAAAGGCCGTTGGCGGCGCTTCCAAATTTTTATTAGGCGTCTGGGCATATTCCGTGCGCGAAATAGGCATAATAACGCGATCAAACTGAGAAGTAGTGCCGCCATTATACTGAATGTAAGCATCCAATATCATCACGGTCTTTGCATCAACAGCATATGTTGTCTGGCCCTGTATCAATGGTACAGTAACCAGATCAACTTCCCACAAGTTAACGCCTTGGTTGGCCCATGAAGCCAGCATAAGGTTGGTTTCAAAGCGGGCATCTTGCATATGTTCTTGGACAAGAGCCGTTCTGCGGATGCCACAACGGGCATACGCATTGAGAACGATCTCGCCAAGCGACGGATTGAAATTGTAAGTGCCGCTCGTTATCATGGTCTATCCTTAGAAGATAGTGCCGTCGTTCGATACCAATACACCTTCAACAACAAAGCCAGCAGCATATGCTGAACCCGTTGCCGACATTTGCCACTGAATATCAGTTTTTTGAGCGTATGCATTTGGATACAAACGTTCGCTAACAAAGTTAGCAACAAATGGGCGTTGCGTAACCAAAGAGTTAACCCCAGCAGAGTTAATTGTCCAAGTGCGGTAAGTACCATATGAACCGCTGGTATAAACCATGTTCGTCCAAGCTTGGCTACGATTCAAATAAAAAGTGAAGCCATTTGGGACCGTATAAATTGCAGATTGGGTACGACCAATGCCAATGTTGATTTGAGCATAGGTAATGGTTTTGCCCGTATTTTGAAGCTGGATTGTGCCTATGTTGCTAGTTCCGGCAGTTGGAACCGCCGTAACACTCATGTTATTAATGCGAAGATAACTATTGGCTGTATTGACGCCTGTATAATTAGCCCCTGTAAAAGTGATCGATTCATTGATTTGGTTGTAGTTAGCATCCAAACCATTGATCAAAACCGTAACACCAGCATCCGAAGCGGACGAACTAAGAAGCGTCATCGTGATTGCGGAAGATGGGTAAGCATAAGTCGTGGCATTTTCCCAAACTGGGATAAAACCAGTCGTTGGGATAGCCGCCTGATAACCAAAAATACTTACGGTCGAATGACCCGTAATCTGGCTACGAGAAACTTGGAGTTCAAAAGGTTCTGTAACGCCACGCTTGGTGACAGAATCATTAATTACGTATGCTTGGCTGGTCATTATTTGCCCCTTTGACGTGCTACTGCTACATTATCTACCAAATTAGGGTAGGGACGACCTGCCGCCCGTGCATGTGCTTTCGCGGTTGATTTCTGTTTTGCAGTTAAATGCTTGTGATGAGCATCTTTTTCAGCGGGATGTTCCCAAAAAGGCTTCGTAGCCATTAGCAGCCCCATTTCCGCAATGCTTTATTGATCCGGCTATCCGGATCGTGGGCATTCTTGTGATTCGTAAGTTTAGACCGCATACCTTCCATCCGCGCACAAAAAGAATGATGGCGGGAGTTATGCGTATCTTTTGTGGGAGCCTTTAACGTGCCGCCCGTTTCAGAATGATAAGAAGCGCGTCCTTTGGCATTTAAGCCGCCAGATTCGGATTTGCCTTCTTTGCGCGTCCAAGCTGCCGTCATTTCACTCTCCGAAGAAAGAAGGGGGACCGTAGCCCCCCTTCAATTAATGCATTTTCTTCAACGTCTGGGCGAGACGGGCGCGTTTAGCGAGGGTAGGGTTCTCACTATGCGCCGCCTTAGCCAGCTTCTTGGCGGGGATCTTCTCCCCCTCCGGGACGTGAAGCTGCCGGTGTAATGCTCCGGGGTGCTTGATAGCACCCTGAATCCATTTTGCGCCACCGCCGTCCGCTTTGTGCGAACGGCTTACGACTCCCCCGACTCCACCATGCGACCCGCAGGGGTCTTCACGTTGTGAGCGGACGAAAATGGACGCATTTCAACGCCGCCACCCGACTTACGGGCAGGACGATCCAAGCGATGATGCGCATGCTTACCATGTGCTTCAACATGCTTCATGTGATGAGCATGCTTCTTGGCGCGACCACCGTGCTTACGGGCAGCGTGCTTCTCATCAGCTTCGTGAACGGTTGGCGAATTTGCGCCAGCGTAAACGTCGCGTGGTTCGTCGTCATGAGGCACTTCGCCTTCCGACACCGCGCCACCCTTTGCATGGTGACCGCGATGCTTCATCGAATGCATCGAATGCTTCTTCACCGTGTGGTGAATGTGATGGCCATGATGGCCATCATGCTCATGGTGTTCACCATGCATACTGTGATGTTTAGCCATAATTTACCTCTTATGCCTGTGTGACGCCGTACAGGCCAGCGATTGACCCGACATTGTATGGTTGAACCGTTTGGCGAACGACGAAACGGGTAGTGGCAAGTGTTGGCGTGAACGTGTACGTGCCACGAACGTCGCCTGTCGTGCTGGTTGCATAGGTCGTAACCGCCGCAACATAACCAGAGTTAGCCGTGACAACCGCAGGGTTGACAGAGGCGGATTGGTTAATCAGCAAATCACCAAAGTTGTCAGAACGGAGAGGGAAACCAAAGATATTGGTCGTGCCAACGCTATAAGTAACCGTATCGGCTACCGAAGGGATGACAGACGTAATATATTTGAAGGCCTTCTTACCGTTGACAGCGGTGTTCTGCGTCGAACTCGTCGTCAGCGAGATCACTTCCGACATTGGGTAGCCATAAATGTCAAACCCAGAGACGGTGAAGGTGATGCTTGCAGTTGGAGTTGCAGACACAGGGGTAACACTTACAGCCCGTGCGCTAAGAGCCTGTGGGTTCCACAACGAAATTGTCTGAGCAGAGCCGAAGCCAATCTGCGAACCAGTGATTGCGTCGTTTGTAGCCGAACCCAGAGCAGCAGTGATAGTAAGCTGAGAACCGCTTGTACCAGCCGCAACAGGAGCGCCGCTAACCGTGTAGGAACCCGTAAAACCAGCCGCCGAATTGCCGTTTGATACGTTAACCGTCGGGCCGTAACCCGTGATCATCGTACCAGCAGCAATACCAGTGCCAGAAATCGTCATTCCGATGGTGAGCGGAAGGTTGCCGTTCGTGGAAACAATCAGAATGTTGCCAGCAGTACCGCTGGTTCCGTTCGAAATGTAACCCGTAACCGAAGTGTAAGCGTCAAGAGCCAAAAGGCCAGTGACCTGAACACCAGTGTCAGCGCGGACAATCGACTGTGCAACCGCTACTGCCGTGGAGGCAGAAGAAGAAGAAACAAGCGTCATGCCCGCAGTGAGCATACCAGAGGTAATGGCTTGTGCCGCTGCAATAGCAGTGCCAGAAGCCGCAGGAGGAGTCGTATTCAACGTCAAAACGTTGTCTACGCCAAGCCAACCAAGCGTGTTAGCCCCAAAATTCTGGCCCGGTACGTAGGTATAAATCGAACGTGGGTCTAAAAGACCCATGCCCGAATAAAACAACGACGGACCAGCCTCAGGATTATAGTCAGCGAATGGAGCCTGTCCAAAGCTAACATACGGACCGGAGTTTGCTGTAATAGACATAAGCTACTCCTTACGAGGTTGGGAATGAACCGTAGATCGAACGCCAGTTGTAATAACCAACCGAATACCGCTCATAGCCCTTGACAAGAAGGTTATCAGTCGTGAAGTCGACTTGCATGTCCATTTCGAATGGAACGCGCTCCATATAGACAAGGCCCTTGATGTTAGTCAGGAGGAACCAAGCATAGTTGGAGGTCAAGAAGTCCATGACCATGTAACCTTCGGGCAAACCGCCGCCGGTAAACAGGATAGCATTAGTATCGTTATCTGCCGTACCCGGACGAAGCTGCGTCTTCGTAAGACGAATAGCAACTGGCTCCAAGGAAGGAGGAACGATCAATTTACGACCACGGGCGAAAATCTTGTTGCCAGCGATATCGCGGAAGTTCTGGCGAATGGCGACCATTGCGTTGAGCAGGGTCGATTCGTTCAGATCAACCTGAACCGTAGGCGTGTTCGCAATCGTGCTGCCGTCGATAGGATGAGCAGTGGAGCAGAGTGCCACACCGTCGCCGCCGATAGCTGCATTGTACGTCGTCGCCGTGTTCAGAACGTTGGCAGCGTAGATTTCCTTAGTCTGATGGAACGATTCCGTCAGGCCGAGGTTCGTAGGCTTGAACTGAGCCTTGTAAAGGTTGTCGTCGATTGCCTTACGGGTAATCGCGTAACCGAGGGCAATTTCGTTATGTTCCTGATTGTAAACATAACGTTCGCCAGCGGCGTTATCGAACTGAGTATTGCCGCCTTCGGTCTTCAACTGTGCAAGACCGAGGTAGCGCATTTCAGCGGTACGTTCCAGAGCCATGTTCGACTTGGTGATTTCAAACACCTTGTCGTACTGGCTTGGGATCATGTTATATTTGCCTTCCACGCCCCGCAAACCGGGGAGGAGAAGGTCACGAATCTGACTAAGATTGACAGCCATTTGAGCCTACTCCTTATGAACCAGCAGTGATGCGGAAGGTCTGGTTGTTGAAACCAACGATGATGCTGTTGTAAGGCGTCGTCGTGTCAGTGCCATTTGCTCCCGGTGGGAACGTAACCAGAGAAAGAATGCGGAATGCATACGTGACCGAAGTGCTGATGTTCGCTTGGTTAGCATAAGCCGTCGACTGACCCGACAAAAGCTGGGTGTTGGTTGGCGAAGCTGGCGAATTACCGGCATAGTCAATATTCGAATTGACCTGAGCCTGAGTAACAGCAGCAGAACCCGACGACTGAACCTTGAAGGTAGCCTGTGGGTCGATGATGACGTAAGCAGTGATGACGGTTCCCGATGGAACGGTCTGGCTGGCTGGCCAATAAGGGGACCAAGTCACCTTGTTAACCGAAGCGTTGTAGAACTCGCAGCCTACGAAAACGCCAAGAACTGCGGCAGTACCAGCAGCACCAGCAATTACATAGCCGCCAGAAATCTGTACGGGGTCGCCAGAGAAAATATTGGAAGTATAACCGCTAGTGATCTGATACGTCGACTGACCCAAAGAACCAGTGCGTCCGTCCAGAAAGCCAGCAAGCTGGAAACCATTGGGCGCAAGAGTGTTCGCCATAGGTTGCTCCTTTTCGGTAGGTTACATCTAAGACAGCGCGTCTTTTTGTAACCAACGAGGGGAAGCCCACTACGGCGCGTAGCGGAGTTATCTGATATTCATAGCATCACAATTGACGCCTTGCAATAGGTAATAAAAAAGGCCCCCGAAGGGGCCTTTCTATTAGGAACGAGGAATACTCATTGGTTCGTATGACTTGTTTACGCCAGTCCTGCGGTGATCACGTTCAAAAGTACCTGACGGAGTCATGCCCAATGCACGTTCCTTTGACGCGACTACTTCACGGGCCGTTGCAAGTTCACGATCCATTGCAATACGGGTAATTTCCGATGGGCGTTCCATCAAAATCATGCCCTTACGGCGTACTGGACCTACATAACCAATCGCCATCATCTCAGGATGCCGCCTTGCATCAACTGGTTCCCAGCCAACGCCACGCATTTCGATCATATGCTCCTGATCCGTCATGCCAGCAATGCTTTCACGCTTCCAATTGTAGTCCCATCCTTCCGGAATCTTGCGTGGGTCAATGTAAAACTCATCATGCATGGATGCATCGAAGTTATCATTGCGCATTTGGTTGCGAAGTTCTTCCGCACGGATGGCAGCTTCCCGCAAACCACGGGAAACAAGAGGTGCTTCGACTTCGGTGTCGGCTGAATTGCGTAAATCGTTCATTGTTTCTTCCACCATTTCAATAATTGGAGATTTTGCGGGGCGTCCGGGTCCACGTTTAGGTTGATCTGTCATGGTTTACCCCATCGCACGCTTGTTCATCTGATAAAGTTTACCTTCCAAGTACTCTTCATCCGTCATATCCATTGCCATAGCGTGATCACGCTCTGCTGGCGTCAATGTCATGGTTACGGTCTGGCCTGAACGGAAGGTTTGAGCAGCATTTGACCGTGAAACAGGTGCAGCCGCCATAGCTTGACGCTGACGAACCTGAGAAACAGGTGCTTGTTGCGGTTCACCATCGTAAACACGGGTTTCAATGTGCGCAAAGTACTCTGGACTGTCAGGTTGAATCTTCCTAGCAATCGCTTCGTAGTGCGCAGCGGTCATAAGAGCCGTTTTATCAGGATCGGCCAGCACATCACGGTGCGAACGAAGCCATGCTTGCGACGTTGGACTTTTAACAGCCGCAATTTGAGCCTCAATAGGGTCAGAAGGCTGTTGTTCAAAGCGTGGTTGAGGTTGACGGCGCTGTTGTTCAAGCATTTGCCGTTCATAATTCAACTTTTCTTCGACCGCTTCCTTGCCTTGGGCCAATTGCATAAGGCGGGATTCGACCTGAGACATCTGGCGTTGCAGTTTTGCAGCCTTGCCGTAGTCACCTTCCGCCAAAGTTGCAGCATAATCACGCTCCAACATCTCCGCATCACGTTCAAAGCTGGCAATTGCGTTAACAAATGCCGTTAACTGGTTATCCTGAGCCTGAACTTGGTAAGTTTTTACCTCTTGCTTTGCTTCGTGTGCAAATTTTTCAGCTTGCGCCCGTGCAAGGCGGGCTTCATCAGCTTCACGACGCTTTTCATCCAACTGGCGGCGAAGAAGTTCAACACCTTCGTCCGGTTGTTTAACTGGTTCTGCTGCTGGTTCCGTTTTTGCAACAGGATCAGCACCTAAATCGTAGTCATCCTTGACCGGAAGCGGCACAGGAGACTTAACGGTGACTTCAATTGCTTCTAAATCTGACATTTATGCCCCCTTAGTACGCTGTGTCTGGCTCTGGGATAGCCAATTTGACGTTAACATCCTGGATAATCTGGCAAAGAACGCCATTAATATTCAGTTTCCAGCCGTCTGAGGAGCGAAGAACAATCCACTGGCCTACTTCAACATCCTGACCAGCAAACGCAGTGCGGTCGTCATCCACAAAAGCAAGAGGACCTTTTTTCAAAACAAGAACTACCTTGCCCTGATAATCATCTTCTTTGCGGGTATTGTCAGAAAGGAAAATGCCTGATTTAGTGCGCTCTGGACGCTTATAAACAGCGCAGAGAATGTTGTTATTGTAAACCTGCACTTTGGAAATATCACCAATTGCAGCTTTCAACTCCTCTGCCGGGTCACCGACATGGAGCATTTTCATATTAGCAGTTTTCATTTTATCTCGCTTTTTGATTAATGCCGACGATGTCATCCATCGTCTCTTTCGCCCAGATAAGTGCGTCGGATAATCCTTTTAGATACCCAACACGGTTTTTGTATTCCTCGTAGTTTTGTGCAGAACCTGCCAGAATGCTCTCTGAAAGGTTCTGCTTTTCCTCTTCAATGCGCTCCTGCAATTTGCGGTACAGAAGCAAGTCAAGTGACGCCATGTTACTCCTTACGGTGTCCCATTTGCTTTGGGCCACTTACGTTTTTCCAGACGACCTAGTCCGGAGCCAGACCCATATTCAGTTTCCTGATATTTGGGCATTCCTACGCGACCGCCCTTTTTGAACGGTCCACCGCCGCCGCCCGGAGGCATTGGAGGCATTCCTTGTGGTGGCATACCCTGAGGAGGCATACCGCCCATTGGAGGCATTCCCTGTGGAGGCATTGGAGGCATCATTGGCGGGACAGGAGGCTGACCCATTCCAACACCAGCACCCAAAGGTTGCTGCCCTTGTCCTGATTGCGGCGAAATAATGATGTTAACATTGGTTTTGCCAGCCTTAGTACGTCCACCAGTTGCGCGTTGAACGCGCCCACCTGTTTGCCTTGGCATATTGTATGGGTTGTAAGAAGGGCTATTAAACCCACCATTAATAGGGGTTGGAGAAGATGGGCCGCCACTAAAATAGCTTATTTGCTGGGGAGCAGAAGAACCACCCATAGCGCCCGGCAACTGTTGTGTTCCTACCAAAGTAGAACCTTGGTTGCCCATGCCGGGGACTTGTGGAGGAGCAACTTCTGGCCCACCACCGGGATGACCATACTGGCTAAACAAGCTATTGGGGGGAAGAACAGGCGAAGCCAACTCTGGGCCACCACCGGGATGGCCATACTGACCATAGGTGCTGTTTTGCGGAAGAACAGGAGGAGCCAATTCTGGGCCACCACCACCGGGAGGAACAAGCCTTCCACCCATACCACTTCCAAAATTAGGCTGAGGATTGTTCCTCATGCTTTGAATATATTTCATGAAATCGCCGCCATTAGCGCCGGGGTTCATGCCCATGTGCAATGGATTATAAGCCTGACCCTGCGCACCCATATTCATCATTGGGTTTTGCGAAGTGATAGGACCACCGCCATATTTATGCGAACGATGTTTTAACGCAGAAGATTTAACTTCTTTGCGAATTAATGCGCGATCTTCTGCTTCATCTTCATGGCGATGATGGGCGCGACCGCCTTTTTTCATTGGGGACAATGCGCCAATCGGAGCCTTAATATCGCGTGGAACGCCAAAACCCTTAGGAATAGCCGTAGACATTCCTTCTTTTTTCTTACGCGAAACCAATGCGCCAACAATCTTTTTGCGCTGAGAAGGGGTCGCACCAATCATACCACCACGGGCGTTTGTTGACCGCGAAGTTCCCAAATCTGGCATTTCATATGGGTTTTCAGCCTCAAACTCATCAACCATAGAACGACGAGGAGGCAAAGGAACAGGCTCACGGCGCTGGCCGGGGTGAGGCAAAGGAACAGCACCGCCGCCATCTTTATGCGAACGAGGCTTTTTACCAAGGTGATGCTTGGCTTTGTTGCCTTCAACGTGGGCAACTTTGCCGCCACGTTTAAACTTTGATTTCGTAATCGGCATTTTCCCAGCGTTGCCGCTGTCCAAACCCGGTTCGCCATCCCAAGAATGGAACCCATCAAAGGTAGGAGTTTTGTGTTCTTTGTGCAAACCCATCCGCTTCATTTTAGCGGAAGAGGCCGACTTGGCTTCGCTCTTGTAATGCGTCATCTGCTTGCTCCGTGCTGCGTCCAGCATCAATTAGGAATTGTCTCTCAATTCCTTAACCTCAGGTTTTACTATTTGTTCAGCCTGAGAGGCGCTCTCTGGGTGAACTGCAATTTCACGGGCAAGCTGTAACATAGCTATCCGTTCTTTGCTTTCTCTGTCTTTAGTACGGTTCTGAGCATCAGCCGCCGAGTCTACTTCCTTAACTTTAACTTCTGCCATTTTTGCTTGCGCGTCAATCATTTTTGCTTGAGCCATAATCATTTCTGGGTCATGCAAGCCTGATGGAGCCTGTTCACCTCTGGCAATACGTTCCTTACTGGCGCGATCTTCATTGTTGTGATGAATATCAGCCAGAGCCTCAACCTTTTTAATCTGAACTTCTTCCTGACGACTTTGCGCATCCATCATCTTGGCTTGCGCAACAATCATCATTGGATCAGGAGGAGCGGCTTGAGGCGGCATTGGAGGATTAAACAAATCCGTCGCATCTTCAATTCCAAGCATCGTAAGAATACGCTCATCCACTTTTCGTGGATCATACAATTCAGGATTGGCCTGTTGCAGCTGCTTAATTGCCATAGCTTTTTGAATGCGAACCGATTGAGATGGCGTGTTTGGGTCTGCCATTGGAACAAGGTTAATGTTGTCCAAAGCATCAGTCAGCGTTTCAGGCGTCCATTGATACGATGGATATTTGTTATTTTCCCAGAATGCTTCAGGGCATTCACGGAACAAATCTTTCAGCAAATTAAACTCACGGGCTTGGGCCGCATGCATGCGCTTATGAACCGCAGAGATGACTTTCTGGGCCTGTTCAATCAACGCAATGGTTGTACCTACCGGAGCCTCGGCATTGCCTTCACCAACGTTTGTTTCGCTTGTAGAAGCCAAACGCTGGCCGCTGGCTTCCATTAATTGGATAAGGTTCAGGAACTGGCTGTCCACGCTGCGATAAGGCAATGGCATAACGGCAGACTGAATTGGACCGCCAGCCGTATCAATTGGCATGCCGCCGCCGGGAGGAATGCGAAACTCGTTGGTATTTTGCCGACCAGCTTGTTTTGCATATAAAAATCCGGGGAAGTTCGCAAACATCCCGTTATCAATGCACATACGCCAGCCAGCCGTAAGCGCCATTGTGGTGTTACCCACAAGGTGAAGCAGCCCCAAACCGTAAAAACCGAAGCCGGGTACAAATATAAAATCAACAAAGACTTGGCGACGGAGGCACTGTTCATCATCTTCTTTCCACCAACGGCGTATTTCCAAAATTTCCGTTGAGGTCTTATCAATCGTTACGCGGTATGGAAGTTGAAGCCCTGTTGGCCCTTCGTTGTCTTCGTGTTCAAATCCCGGAATGTCCAATTCACAATAGCATTCGTAGATTTCACGTAATTGGTTATCCGTACTTGCAAGGTTATTGGGTATTACGCCCTGCATTTGTTGGATTTTTTCTTCCACCACGTTCATTTTGGGTGGTTGGGCGCTGGAAAGAGGCACATCACGGTACATTCCTACCAGTTGCAGCCTTTTCAGGGTGCTTGGCGGCATCTTAATAACGTGAGTAATGCGCTGCGCAGTCGTAGCGGTTGTTTCAGCATTGGAGATAATGATTTCCGGAATGCTGACAAACTCCGATACTGGACGACGGCGGATTGGGCAGTAGTAAACCTTTTTAAAGGTAGTGCCGCCAAAACCCAGCGCAAAGAACATGCGCTCCGTATCCGGATAATACTCAGATGCGGTCACCGTGAGATAATGGTTAAAGTCCCGCTCAAATGCCGCAGCCTGTGCATCAATGTTGGCGCTGCTCAATCCGTCATTACGAATCTTGACGGGACCGCCAGAAGGCAGCAATTCTCCACGCGCATTGGCTTGGAACCGCACAATTGATTCCAAAAGCAACGGATGGCGAACAGTTGCTTGCCCTTCTACCGCCGTAGAACCATCAGAAGCGTTGGAACGCGGCTGCTCAATCTTGGTTCCCAGCAAATCAAGGCCAGCTTTATACTGTTCCAGCAATTCAGCGCGGGATTCGTTATCTTGTTCAATCAAACGGATAAGATCAGACGAGATCATCCCAAGCGTTGACGGGTTAATCCGTTTCGCAAGGTTTTCATGAAAATCATCGTCGCCATTATCCGTTTGCTCTGGCGCACCAAAACTAATGGTTACGGAACCATCCGGAAGTTCCACCTTAACATATGGAGATTTTGGATTTACTTCCGTTTTAAGATTGCCTTCAGCCGACATATCCATGTCGATTGCGCCAAAATCGTCCGGAGTACTACCCAAAACGGGGGTCTGCCGTATGTTCATAGGGGCTAATGGCATGGGCTACACCGGGTAAAGTTGCGAAATCTTTGACGACTTATATAGCATAGATTCAGTTTTTTCAGCTACTATTTCTACAGGTTTACGCGCAAAACCAATAACACGCAAATGTGACAATGCTTGGGTCATACTATCAACCAAGTCGTCATGTGCGCCGCGTGGGAAAGATTCCGCCTGATCAATGACCTTTTCAGCCCATTCATAATCCGGAGCGTAAATCATTCCTTCCGCAAACAAATGCTGAATAGCATAAGTACGGGCTACTTTATCGCCTCTGCCGGGGTCTACAAGCTGAATGCCCCAGTTTTCACGGGCAAAATGGTTTCTTAGTTCCTGCGCAACAGACAAGCCAGCCGCCTTGGACTCAATTAAAAGTTTATCCAACTTAAATTCATTGGATAGTTTAAGTACTTTTTTAACCAGTTCCGGAAATTCCAGACGATCTTGCCACGCATAAATAAGCATAATGCGTTGGTTATCGTCTCTGTCGTGCCAGATTCCCCATATTGTTAAAGCGGAGTAATCGTTTTCCTGTTTGGTCGTATAGGCTGTATCCAATGAACCAATGACGTATTCAAAGGGGGGAAACACGGTTTTACGAAGACCCTGCGCACCCGCAATGGTTTCATCCCACAGCCGCCACCATTCGCGTTTGATAATACCGCCGCCTTTTGGTTTTGGCCGCTGCTGAAGCTGTCCAGCCGCCGCAAATGGCCCAAGGCTTGTTTCAAGGCTTTTGACTTCGTCCTCGCCAAAACGCCCTTCAACCAACAACTCGCCTTCTTCACGGTCGTCAACAAACCATTGCGTGATACATTGGCGGTCGCGTTCAAAACGCATTGGAAGGCATAAATGAACCCAGTTCCCCGTGTCTTTGGATAAGACGTGGCCCGTAAGATCGGATTCATGGAGCCGCTGCATAATAACGACATATGCACCGGTCTTAGGATCGTTAAGACGGGTGGACATGGATTGGTCCCACCACTCCAAAGTACCTTGGCGGACAAGATCAGATTCAACTTCATTGGCGTTATGCGGATCGTCAACCACAATAATGGAGCCGCCTTCACCCGTCAGAGCGCCGTCAACCGATGTTGCTAAACGGTATCCGCCTTTTGAATTATCAAAACGAACTTTCGTGTTCTGGTCGGATGTAATTTGGTATTTGTCTCCCCAGTATTTTTGATACCAAGGGCTTTCCAGTAGTCGGCGGGTTTTGATGCTGTCGCGGATGGAAAGGGATTGGGCGTAGGAAGCATACAAGAATTGAACATGCGGACCGGACAATGGCCCCGTCTCAGACTGTGACCAAGTCCAAGCGGGAAAGCATACGGACACCATGGAGGACTTTGAAGTGCGGGGAGGGACGTTGATGACCAATCGGCGGATTTCGCCTCTGGTGACCGCTTGTAAGTGTTCTGCAATCGCTTCCAAATGCCAACCGTACTGGTAGGGGTTTGGATCAATGTATTTCCAAGCACCCGCGACAAAATCCACCATTTTTTCTTCAAAATTAAGCCTTTCCAATTCCCGGACGGCGTCCTGAGGATACTGATCAATTGCTTCTTCTAAGGTTTTGGCCCGCAGGATTGGGCTACTCGTCGGTTTCATCTTCATAAACTTCACCTTCAATGATTTGTGGGCCGCCAATTTTGGTCTTTACGCGGTTCATAAGGTGAATGCGTTCTTCATAAGATAGGTCGCCAAAGTTGAAAACAACACTTGGGCGGGCAAATTCTTGCGAATCCGGCTTATCTTTCCATCCCATACGGGCGCGGGTCAGGTAAATACCCGCATTAATGGAGGACGGAGTGTCTTTAAGGGCTTGCTGGTAAAGGTTTTCAACGACAAGAGCGTCTGCGATCTGCCGCCCATTTTTAATTTCATGGCCATACTCCCGCGTAAGCCACGCACGCGATACTCCGACAATGTCTGCGATCTCGTCTATTGTATTGCCCCGTTTAGCGAGGCCCATGACGGTGCGGCGCACCATATCGTCATCAGGAATCTTTCTTTTTCGACCTCGTTTTGGCCCCGCCCCCTTAGGATTTGTTTCGGTTATTTCGGTTGGGACGACGCGGTTTTTGTTCTTGATCGCTTTCATTACTCGGCTCCTTTGCGTTGACTATATCGCAAAAGTTGATAATAATGCAAGTACCTGAGGCGCTCTTATGAAAGGTGAATCCATGCGTGATGAACATCCAAAAATTGTCGGGTTGAGTGATTTAAGAAATTACGGCAACGCAGACGGCTATGATCCTTGGTCCGTTGCGATAAAAATTGAAGGTGAAGACAACTGGCTTTGGCGGGCATTATATTGGGCATCTGGCCGCCTATCATTGGCACGGGCAGTTATTGAACTGCGCCGGGAAGTCCATAAACTTCGTCATACGCGGTTGGCTGGGCTTCGGGAAAGCGATCAAGCGGGGGCTTTGGGCTTGCAGTTATACGCTGAAAATGAAGCGTTAAAAGATCAGGTTGAAGAATTAACCGCCAGATTAAAACCCAAAGAATACAAGGATTCCATCAAGTTTCATAAAGATCAAAGGCGTGAAGCAGAAACCCAATGCGAAGTATGGCGGCGGAAATTTGAAACTTTGGAAAAAGTACACAATCGCTTAATTGCTGATTACGAAGTGTGTCTGGAAAAGTTTTTTAAGGATGAAGCCAATGCTGGATAAGGTTTGCGATAATTGCAAATGGTTCCGTCCTTGGGTGGGTCCGGACGTTACGGGCAACTGCATGAACCCTTTAAACGACAAACTTCACAACCATTTTAACAGTTCCACGGGGGATTACATTTATTATATCCGCCGGGCATTGGATGTTGAGGCTTATGAAACTTGTTCTCATTATGCAGAACTAAAAAAGAAAGCCGCCAAATGACGAATAAAAAAGGATGGTTAGGACCGTACCCTCCTAATAGCCGCCATGCGGATAAGGTTACAATTGATGAAATTGTAAAATTGCGGGCGGAGAATGAACGGCTGCGGCATGAATTGGAACGCATAGCCGATGTATCGGAGCGATGGCCTGACAACCTTGTTTCTCAGATTAATGAGATTGCCCGCGCCGCATTAAAAGTTTCTTTGTCATCAAATTGATCGAATCAAAAAGTAATCTGGTTTTGCCTACCAACAGGAGATTCCTATGGGTTTAAAAGCCACATCAGTAAACTTTGAGTTCACTTTGGGAGAAATCCCCAAGTTCACAATATCAACCGATTCTTTCAATGTAGGAGATAAAGAGATGTCTTGGAATTATCGTATTGTTTTAGAACCCGCCGAAAAGGATGGTAGCCTTTTCAATGAGGATAACTACACGATCCGTGAAGTTTTCTATGATGAAAACAACGAAATTGAATTTTGGTCTGATGAGGGAAGCGTTCCTTATGGAATTTCTTTCCAAGAAGTCGCTGATGATTTCGACCTTATGAGCGATGCTTTTAAACTTCCGGTTTTGAAAGTTGTCAAAAACGAAGACGGTGTTGATAAGCTGGTCGAAATTGAAGTTGAGTACGAATACCCAACTGAATCGGATTCGGAAGAAGCTGAAGATAGCGACGAGCAGTAAGCTGTATTTACAAAACGTGGTCGCCCCTGAAAACGGGGCGGCCATTTATCATTTCGCACATTTCTGGCGGGAACATTACCCCGTCTTCGTCAAAGGCAATTACAACAAAGCCCTGTTGAGAGCGTGAAGGGGTTCCTTCCGAATATTGAAACTGTGGCCCCTGAGGGTCCGCCAGCATTCCAGTTTCAACGCCCCAACGAGAACCCTTCCTGTCCCGCATAGCTGTCACTTGCAACTGGTGCGTATGGCCCGTGATAATGTTAATTCCGCTATGAAGGGTGTTATTGTAGCCGGAATGGACGCCTGACCGGAACCTATGGCGGATTTCAGTTTCGTTAATGTCAAAAGCAAAAGAAAAATCCCAATCGGTAAAATGCTCTTGGAGGGAAAGTATATACCCATCCAGTTCAGACGCATTAGCCGCTATGTAATTATCAACGCGAAGATCGTGGTTGCCCAGTGTCCATAGTTTGTATTTGGCGTTAGGAAGCATTTTAAGCCACGCCTTGGCGGTTTCTATCTCCTTCTCAATACGAGGAGCCTTAGAACCCCTTACTTGCGGATGGCGGGATATCCTAGCCCCGTCAATCACGTCCCCGTTCATTATAATCCCATCAACCTTTAAAGATTTCGCAACCTTGACAAACGCTTTGTAAATTAAGGTTGGCTCACCTTCCCATACATGAAGATCGGAACCTATGATCCATTTGGTCTTTGGTGCTTCAATGTATTTGATGCGTGGGTAGGTCCAAGTGGAACGCTCTTGATTGGTGGAGTGAGAAAGTGCTTGGCTCAATCCTTCCGGGAATTTAAGCAAAGATGTCGCAAGCCGCCCTTTGTATGTACTTATTGGGACGCCCGACATTTTAGCGGCGACATTAACTTTTCGTTCCGCATTTTCATAAAACTTTAAAGTTTCAACTATGATATCTAAACTTAAAGAATTTTGCGCCATAGCGATTTCTCCCGCTTCTCACGCATAATGCATTGAAAAGATGTCTTTTTTATTACCACTATTTGAATGTCGAATCAATTCAATCTGACGCTGGGGTGTTGCAGCTCTTATAAGCCGCCAGTATTATGCTATATATCGTTGGGCCTTGCTGTTTTGTGTTCGCGGCTTGGTCGTGCGGCTGATTGTCCGCTTGATAGGACACAATGCTGCCACGCTGTACGGGGGCGTGGTTTAAGACAATGAAGCGCCCCATAGGCAATTCATAGCCCGTACCAAACGTCCGGGGAGATTACCAAGCCGTCAGGGGAAACTCTGGCGGCTTTTTGCTGTTGACTGTACCAAAATGCCAGTTAGGTACAATCACCGCCATCCAAATTGTACCTAGGTATAGGGGGGTCCCAAAAAGGGGGTGGGGTGAATGATGATTGTACGTTTGTATTCTTAGTTAAATTTTGAT
>Ga0208741_10000263_pt1 | contig 27269 bp, 32 predicted proteins | sample CryBogCBE03Jun09_FD_184576 | JGI IMG/M metagenome (GOLD analysis project Ga0208741, IMG submission 184576) | Freshwater microbial communities from Crystal Bog, Wisconsin, USA - CBE03Jun09 (SPAdes) | ecosystem: Environmental > Aquatic > Freshwater > Lake | place: Crystal Bog, Wisconsin, USA...
GCTTGTAACTCCCCCTGAAGTGTGCCACCAGCGCGACTGAATGGGGTTGCAACTGAGCCTTGCTCCAACTGAACGCCTGTGATTTCAATGTAGTCATTGGTTCCAGCAGTACCAGTTGGGGTGAAATAAAGTTGCAAAGCAATTTCCGTTGTGTTTGATGCAATAGAAACTGTGTAAGTAAAACGCTGATAGGAAGTGGTCAAAGTGACATTCGTGCTATTTGTTGTTTGGCCTGTGAAACCAGCCCAAGGGCTTTCATCTGTTCCTGTACCTGTAATAATTTGAGCGGTAAAAGCACTTCCCGATGCAGAGAAGTTAGCACCTGCGCGAGCATAGAAAGAAAGGGTTGCTGACTGACCTGCAAAGCGCAATGAGTCTTTCGTTTCAATTCCAGTAATCATTGCAACTGCTTGAGTACCAGTATTTCCTGACTGCCGTTGTAGGCGAGCAGCATATTGGAAGCCTGTCAGGCCACTTGCTTGCTGGGTAATCTGTGCGCCTGATACGCCACCAAAGCGACCCATATCCCAGCGGTCAGCGCAATACTGATGAACAGTAGGAGTAAAGGAAGTTCCGCGTTGCCAAATATCAAAGGCTCCGTTGATTGCGGCATTTTTACCCGCAGCAATGTTTCCTGCCCAAGATACGCCAGTTGAAACGGAAGAGTTTGCAACGAGTGTTGTGCCGTCAGCGCCTACTGCGAGGTTGGTGACAGTTGCAGCGCCGTTAGCAACAATTAAGTCGCCCTTAGCGGTCACTGTGTTAGAAGATATCGCGGTTGGAATAGCAAATGAAGAGAAGGTAACAATTTCTATTACATCTCCCGCAACAAGCGCATTAACAAGAACTACAGATGTGCCGTTAGTGGCTGTATAGTCTGTGGTTCTAACAAGGAGAACTCCGTTAACGTAGACCTCTTCTTTACCTACTAGGTAGGAGATTGTGGCGCCGTTGGAATCTGTGCCAGATATTGTTGTCTCTCCACCTGTAGCGTTATAGGTGTACCTGTTTACGGTACCAGCGCCACCGTTTACACTTGAGATGGTCATGGGTTAGAGTTCACTTCCAAAGGCGCTGAAAGAAAGATTTGCAGTTGAGGAGTAGACACGGATCGTATCGTTTTGCGCCATTGTTACGCCTAGTGTGAGGGCGGTTGTATCTGAGGCCGCAACAGTTGCGCCATAAACAATCCAGTGCTTTGCAGTAGTTGAAGCATCTCCAGAAGGGCGAACTGCAATACGGTATGTGGCGGCAGAGGCTGTCTGGTTACAGATAGTGATAGTTGAAACTACGCTACCTGAGGCTGATCCAGCAGTGTATAAGACAGTTTCTGTAGTTGCTGCTGGGTTTGACTGGCCCAAGATTTTGTAAGTTGCCATATAACTCCTTTAAAAGGTATTGGGTATAGGTTAAAGGGTACAAAGAGGGAATGTGGGCTAAAGTGACCCTATGAATTTGGTGCAAAAATCGGTTTCTCAGGGTGGAAAATTAGCGCCCATTATTATACCTAACTCCCTAACTAATGGTTTGGGACTAATGAACCCCTCTGTATACATAGATAGTGATGGAGATATTCTTCTTAATCTTCGTCAGGTTAATTACACTCTGTATATCTCTGAAAATGAAAAGCGCTTTTTCTCTCCTTGGGGGCCGCTTACCTACCTTCATCCAGAGAAGGATCAACGCCTAGTAACCAATAACTTCTTATGCCGCCTTGATAAAGATTACAACGTCATCAACTACACCAAGGTAGAAATGCTAGAACTACATACCCCTATCTGGGAATTTGTAGGCCTCGAAGACGCCCGTGTAGTTCAATGGGATGGCGATTACTACCTGGTTGGAGTCCGTCGTGATACCACGACTAATGGACAAGGTCGTATGGAGTACAGCAAGGTAGAGATCGACAAAGAAAACTGGACAGTCAAAGAGACACAAAGAGTAAGAGTTCCTGCCCCTGTTGCTGAGGCAACTTCATATTGTGAGAAAAATTGGATGCCCGTACTTGATGACCCTTATCACTTTGTTAAGTGGGCTATGCCTACAGAAGTTGTTTGGGCCAATCCTAACGAGCCTGAGTGTAAACAGACTACAGTAAATGATAACGTTCCTAGACCACCCATTGATCAACGAGGTGGTTCTCACGTTGTTGCTTGGGGTGACTACCTCATCTGCGTTACACATGAGGTTAAACTGTGGAGAAACTATTTAAACCAAAAAGATTCAACCTATAGACACCGACTAATTGTTTGGGATAAAGAGTTTAACTTTGTTGGTCTTAGTACAGAGTTTGCCTTTATGGATACTCCTATTGAGTTTTGTGTTGGGGCCGCCCTAATTAACGACAATTTACTTTTAAGTTTTGGCGTACAAGATAACTCAGCATTTGTGCTTGAAGTTCCACAATCTGTTGTTAACGAATTGATTGAAGAGGCAAAAACATATGGCAATTAAAGAACTGGCAATTGACGTTGCTTTTGACTCCTTTAACCCTGAGAAAAACTTTGCTTTGGCTAATGCCTATTACGATCAAGGGCAGTACTCTTCTGCCGCTGGGTTCTATCTTAGGGCTGCGGATCGTGGATATAAGACTCATCCACTTATTGCTTACACCTCCCTGCTGAGGATGTCCCTCTGCTTTACTCAACAAGGAGAACGCAGCGCTACCGTCTATCAAAATACGTTACAAGCACTTACTCTTCTTCCTGGGAGACCAGAGGCGTACTTCTTACTATCACGCATTCATGAGCGCAATAAAGAATGGCAGAAGGCATACACCTTTGCAGAACTTGGCCTTGTACATACCATCGCAAGTTACAATCAACCACTTCCTGTCTATGTAGAGTACAACGGCCCATACGTATTGATGTTTGAGAAGGCTGTTTCTGGCTGGTGGTTAGGACGTAAAGAAGAGAGCAAGGAGTTGTTTACACATCTTCTTGATAACGTTGAGATGTCTCAAGAGTATCTCAATGGCTGTATTAACAATATGAAGTTGTTCTAATGTTTCCTAATTGGTTTCAAAACGTCTCCCCATACTTTGACCGCAAATGCCCTGAAGTTCCTTTGCGTGCATTACAGATTGGTACCTACACAGGGGATGCTACAGAATGGCTACTCCTTAATAGAAACATTGTTACTATTGATGATGTAGATACTTGGGCAGGCAGTGAAGAAGAACAGCACGAACATTTAGACTTTTCTTCTGTAGAGGAGTATTACGACTCTCGCTTTAAAGATAACCCAAGAGTTATTAAGAATAAGATGACTAGTGATAAGTTCTTTAACCAGAACAAAAAGACCTTTAATTTTATCTACATAGACGGTAGCCACACTGCCCTTCAAACGGCTTTAGATGGCCTCAACGCCTTTAAAGTCCTTGAACCTGGTGGCGTTATTGCCTTTGACGATTACCTATGGGCAGAGGGCGGCAAACCCTTCCTAGAGCCTATGCGGGGTGTCAATGCCTTTATGCAAGTTTGTGCAGGCGAGATGAATTGCCTAGAAGACGGATATCAGATGTGGTTTGTTAAATGCTAGAGAATGCTTGTTTTGAAGTATTTCACACTGACACAGGAAATAAACTTCGCAATCAATCTTATGACGGAATTCTTAAGAGCGTGTCTTTTCTCCCTAGACTTGGTTCTCCTACTATGTACCTTAACACCGTTGACAAGGTAGAGAACTTCATCAATCTGCACCCAGACTTTAAAGTCAATACGGTAGAAGATTACTGCAAACCAGGAGAAACATTTCCTCCTAGCGCAGGAGTTGTAGGCGTTTGGGCAAGTAATTACAAGGCTTATAAGAAGTTCTTAGAATCCGATTATGACACTCTTATCCTTTTTGAGGACGATATTACTATCAGTAAAAACTTTCAGTTAGTTATTGAGATATACATGCGTCAACTTCCTGTTGATTGGGACTTCTTCTCGTTCTTTGTTCCTGATGATTCTCTCTTTGCCTACAATGAAGATACCCATACTATTGGAGCAGAAAACGTTTGTATCTCATATCAGCAATGGTCATGCGCTGGCTATATGGTGAGCCGAGAAGGTGCACGCAAGGCTGTGGAGGATATAGAGTCACGAGGCATCAATTGCCCAGTTGATTGGTACATCTTTAACTTTCGAATGAAGAAAGAAGAAAATCAAAAAACTTTTTATACATATACTTTAAAGCCAGGGCACTATCGTCCTGTGCAGTTTTTACAGGGGGCAGCCCAATACACGCAGATTCACAACGGAAGTACTGAGTTACTAAACTAGTTACATTCCGCCAAAAAGCAACGCTGTAACTGTTGGATCTGCAGATAGTTGTCCTTGGATACCCTGCACACCCTGTGTTCCTTGGGTGCCCTGCACACCCTGAACTCCTTGCACACCTTGCACACCTTGCGTACCCTGTGTGCCTTGTACGCCTTGCGTGCCTTGAATAGATAGGCTCTGTACGCCTTGAGTACCCTGAACACCTTGTGTTCCTTGAGAACCTTGTGCACCAGTTGTACCTTGGATAGATAGGCTCTGTACACCCTGCGTTCCCTGAGTACCTTGAGTACCTTGTGTACCTTGAGCACCAAGGGTACCTTGTGCACCAGTAGTACCCTGGATACCGATCGCACCATCAAGGTTAACTGTCCACGATGTGTAGGTGCCAGAGCCTAGGCTACGGGTGACTGTAATAGTCAATGATCCAGTGCCAGAGTTATACGCTGTTACATCTCCGTAAATAACGTTAGAGATAGTGTTGGCAATAATAACTGACTGACCTACTGAATATGAAAGGTTAGCGGCAACTGTAAGAGTCTGAGAACCAGACGCTGGAAGAGTAAGCGAAGTTGTAGAAGATGTTTGGTACTTATCTCCTGCTGTTCCTTGTAAACCAAATGTTCCTTGAAGACCTTGAGTACCCTGTGTTCCTTGGGCGCCTTGCGCACCAGTAGTTCCTTGAACTCCCTGTACACCTTGTGTGCCTTGAGTGCCTTGTGTTCCTTGGATAGAAGGGCTTTGCACACCCTGAATACCTTGAACACCCTGGACACCCTGTGTGCCCTGTACACCCTGCACGCCTTGAGTACCTTGAATAGATGGACTCTGTACACCTTGGATACCTTGAACACCCTGTACGCCTTGTACGCCCTGAGTTCCTTGAGATCCCTGCACACCTTGAGAACCAGTAGTTCCTTGAGAACCTTGAACGCCCTGTGTGCCTTGAGAACCCAAAGTACCTTGTACACCCTGTAGCCCTTGAACACCCTGCGTACCTTGAGCACCTGTTGCTCCTTGGCTACCAAGTACTCCTTGAACTCCTTGTAGTCCTTGAACACCCTGGACTCCTTGTACTCCCTGCACGCCTTGAGTACCTTGTGTGCCTTGGGTGCCTTGGGTGCCCTGAATGCCTTGGTAATTAACTTGGGACATACGAATAACTGCGCCCGCTGCCTGTGGGACGGGAGATGCGGCTGCTACTGCATTAAGAAATACGTTAGTTGAAGTTGCGTTCCAAAATACTTCATAGTAATCATTGGCAGTAGCGTTAACTTGCCATGTCCACGCAGTAATGGTTGGAGTTGTGTCTGTTACTGATGAATCAAAAGCAGTAGAGACTGCAGTTGCCCCGTTTTTAACAAGCCAGAAGTTTGCCTGTTTGTTTCCTGGTCCTGTTACGGAAACTTGAGCCGCAAAATCAATAAGGTATGTTCCTGTTACTGGCGCAGTTAAACGTGTAAGTGATGTGCCATTTGTAACAAGAGTTACGCCATTTTGAATATTAGTTGAGTCAAACTTAACGGCTTCTCCACCAGTTGTAGCGTTCTGGTCTACAGTTGAGTAGAAAGAGCCATAGTTAGAGATAACGCCACCAGCGCCAGTAGCACCAGTTGCTCCTTGTGTACCAGTACCTGTGGTCTGTGTGAAAAGAATTGGGTCAGTGTCAATCTTGATATACCCATTAGCAAGAGAACCAGTATTGTATTGAATCCACGATTGTCCTGCGTGTGTATTTCCAGACACAACAAGAACAAAGTCACCATAGGTAACTTCACCCACACTGCTGTCGTCATAATCAGTAGCACGAGTAAGTTTCCACTTTGTTCCCGCAGTACCAATAGTAGTTACTGTATAAATACCGTTTTGAGTAGTTGTTGCTTGGTCTTTAACAAGAATTCTTTGACCAACAGATGTGGCAGTTACACCATCAACTACAAGAGCACCATTTGTTGTTGCTTGTAGATACCCACCAACACCAGTACCACCAGAGGCATCTGTTGAACCTGGGGTATAGGTAGGGGAGTTAGGAAGAACAGCGGCGGTTGTTAACGCTACAGATAAGTGGGCGTTATTGATGTTTGCAGGACCCTGTACACCTTGAAGTCCCTGAATACCTTGAACACCCTGGACTCCTTGGACGCCTTGAGTACCTTGGGTTCCTTGTGTTCCCTGCGTACCTTGAAGTCCTTGTGTTCCTTGAGTACCGAGTGTTCCCTGTGAACCAGTGGTTCCTTGCGTACCCTGTAAACCTTGTACTCCTTGAATGCCTTGGACACCCTGAGTTCCTTGCGCTCCCTGAGCGCCAAGTGTTCCCTGTACTCCTTGAGTTCCCTGGGTACCTTGAACACCTTGGGAACCATTGTATCCTTGAGTACCAAATACACCTTGGGTACCTTGCACACCCTGTGTACCTTGAATGGCTTTACCTTGAGTTCCTTGTGTACCTTGAACGGTGGGTACAGATACATCAATAGTTTTGCCTGTAGAGTGATAAGTAAATGAGATGTTGTTCTGTGTTCCGCTTGTTATAGCGTTGTACACATGCTCAGGAGTTGAATATAGGTTTTGTACACCTTCTGGAAGATCGTCAGTAGACCCTAAAGCCGCCCCTGAAATAGCGGTAGAAACTTCTTGTAAAGATACTCCAGAGTCATTCCACTGAGAACCATCGTATACACGAATTTTACTAGAGACTGTATTGTAGTAAGTGTCTCCAGCAGAATGGCCCGTAGGGTCGCTAGTTAGGTGCAAAAGACCTAGCGGTACGACGTAACTACGGGCCATCTGTAAAACTCCTCACTTAATGTTTAAACAATATACTACAGAAAGTGAGTGCTAAGCCTTTACTACTACTCTGTAGGACTTAGTTGTAATTGGCGCTACCGCAAATCCAACTGTTACGGATGTTGTGGTTACATAAGCAACGTCTGTAACAACTTCCATCTTGGTTGCTGTATCCCAAACGGTAACCATAATATCTTCAGTTCCTAGGTTGTGTGTAACTGTGAACGCTGTAGTTCCAGATGCTCCACCATCGGTTGAATCTCCAGTAATGGTTGTTGCATAGGTTCCAAGTTGACCAGAGAGACCCTGTACACCTTGTACGCCTTGCGTACCCTGTGTGCCGTCAGTTCCCTGAGTACCTTGAGAACCAGTGGTTCCCTGTACACCAGTGGCACCATCAAGGTTGATAGACCATGAGGTAAAGGTTCCTGAACCAACAATGTCCTTAACATCTACAACAAGAGTGTTAGTACCTGATGTGTAACTGACTACAGTTGCATGCATGTACGCTGCATCGCTATGTGCAATTACTACGTCTTGAGCAACTGAGTAAGAAAGGTCTGGATCATCTAGAACAAAACTTACGTTAGTTGCTACAGCAACTGCGTTAGAAGTTGAAGATGATGTACGGTAGCGGTCAGAGTGCCCCTGGGTACCCTGAGTACCGTCGGTACCCTGTGTTCCTTGAGTTCCATCTGTACCCTGCGTTCCCTGTGTACCATCGGTACCTTGGGTTCCCTGAGTTCCATCTGTTCCCTGAGTTCCCTGAGTTCCGTCAGTTCCCTGAGTACCTTGTACGCCTTGAGCAGCAAGTAGGTCCCAATATCCCTCTACTCCACCAGGAGTGTAACCAGCAGAGGTGTAGACATTGCGGTACCAAAGTTGTCCGCCGTAAGTAACAACGTCACCTGTTGTGTAGACAATACCTGGGTCATAAACACCTAGGTAGTTCCAGAGAGCGGCTGTACCTTGAGTACCATCCGTACCTTGGGTTCCTTGGGTTCCGTCTGTACCTTGGGTGCCTTGAGTACCATCGGTGCCTTGGGTTCCCTGTTGTCCATCAAGACCCTGAGTTCCTTGTACACCTTGGGTTCCGTCTGTACCTTGAGCGCCCTGAGTTCCATCAGTTCCCTGAGTACCCTGCGTACCTTGGGTTCCCTGTGCACCTTGAGTACCATCAGTACCCTGTGTGCCTTGGGCTCCATCGGTTCCCTGGGTTCCCTGTGAACCTGTAGTTCCCTGAACACCCGTAGCACCGTCAAGGTTTACTGACCAAGAACCAGAAGTTCCTCCTCCAGTATAGTCCTTGATATTGAAGGTAAGTTGACCGTTGCTGCCGTTGTAATTAGTTACTGTTGCATGCATCAAGTTGTTTGCGTCAGACGCAATAACAATGTCTTGACCAACAGAGTAACTTAGCCCTGCTTCAACAGTAAATGTTACGTTATCTGCTACTTGTAGTGTGTAAGTATCTGTGGAGGTCGTGCGGTAACGGTCTGAGTGACCATCAGTACCTTGGGTACCGTCTGTACCTTGAGTTCCCTGCGTACCGTCGGTTCCTTGAGTACCTTGCTGACCTTCAGTTCCCTGTGCGCCTTGTGTTCCATCAGTGCCCTGAGTTCCCTGAGTTCCATCAGTGCCTTGAGCACCTTGTGTACCATCTACACCCTGTGTGCCCTGCGTTCCTTGAGCACCACGAGTACCTTGAGTACCCTGTTGACCTTCAGTTCCTTGTGTGCCATCAGTACCTTGAGTTCCTTGGGTACCATCTGTGCCTTGTGTGCCCTGAGTGCCGTCGGTTCCTTGAGTACCTTGCTGACCGTCTACACCTTGTGTACCCTGTGTTCCATCTGTACCTTGTGTGCCTTGGGTACCGTCTGTTCCCTGTGTTCCTTGAGAGCCAGTTGTACCTTGTACACCTGTTGCTCCATCAAGGTTAATTGTCCATGAAGAGTAGTTTCCAGAACCAACAATGGTATGAATATTTATTTGGATGTAATTAGATGGCACTGTCTCGTAGTAAGCAACAGTTCCAGTCATGTAGTTATTAATGTCGTAAGCAACAACGACATCTTGACCTACTGAGTAAGAAAGATTTTCGTCATTTACATAGAAGACTACGCCATCTGCTACTGCAATATCATTTGCGGTATTAGAGGTTGTCTTATAGCGGTCAGAATGTCCGTCAGTACCTTGTGCACCATCGGTACCTTGTGTACCTTGTGCGCCATCAGTTCCCTGAGTACCTTGGGTACCATCTGTGCCTTGAGTTCCTTGTGTACCGTCGGTACCCTGTGTTCCTTGCTGACCGTCTGTGCCTTGAGTACCTTGCGTGCCATCAGTTCCCTGTGTTCCCTGGGTACCGTCTGTTCCCTGTGTACCTTGGGTACCATCTGTTCCTTGTGTACCTTGTGTGCCATCAGTGCCTTGCGTGCCCTGTGTTCCCTGTGTGCCCTGCACACCCTGCGTACCGTCTGTACCCTGAGTTCCCTGTGTACCTTGAGCACCGTCATTACCTACATAACCTGCAGTACCTTGTGTTCCTTGAACACCGTCAGTACCTTGTGTGCCCTGTGTGCCTTGAGGACCAAATGCAATCCACGCAGTTCCATTCCACTGCTTGATGTACTTGTCTGTTGTGTCGTAGTAAATCTGACCTTCGACAGGACTTGCTGGCGCATTAGCGCTTGAAAGGTTTTGGATTCTGGCATTTTGAAGTTCAAGTTTGCCAAGATCAATCGGTGTTAAAAACTTACGTGCCATTCGGTTATCTCCTTAAGATAAGTAGGCTTCGCCTGAAAACGCTGTTGCAAATGTAACTGTTAAGGAGTCCGAATTAGTGTATGTGATCTCGCCTTCGACTATATTACCAGCCGAATCCTGCACTGTAATGTTAGGGTAAAAATGCAAATTGTGGGTGATAACCCACGTACTATTTGCTACCCCTTGGGTGTGAACATACGCCACTCTTTGTGGAGTAAAGTATAGGTTTGTTACACCTTCAGATAAGTCATCTGTAGTTCCTAGTGATGTTCCAGAGATACCTTGAGTACCAGGTTCTCCTTGGGAACCCTGTACACCTTGTGTTCCACTGCCTGTAGATCCCTGTACACCTTGGATACCTGTTGTTCCTTGTGTACCTTGCGCCCCACCACCAGGTCCAATCGGTCCTTGTGCGCCTTGTATTCCTGTTCCAGTTGCGCCCTGGGTTCCTTGTGTTCCTTGAGTACCGCGAGCACCGCCTTGACCAGGACCGACAATAATCGTTGGACCCTGTACACCTTGAACGCCATTGCACTGATTACAACTGCAACCAACTACATGTCTAACGCGTGTCATACGGTAGCCTCTCGTGTAACAAACAGCGCTCCTCGCATGTAGGTTTGTTCGTATCCTGAATCATCAGATGCTGATGCTTGAATATCCCAGAAGCAAAGATCTGGTAAAGCCTCTGTTTGTTGACTTGTAAGTGTCAAAGTTAACTTTGTGTTATCTCCATCAACAAACTCAATGTCAAATGCTGCAAGAGGAATACCATCACCAAACTGCATGTGGATTTCAGACTTCCAAGTATAGGCTGTTACGTCAAATGGGAACTGCAGAGTAACTTCAAATGAGTCACCTTGATATGCGTTTAAATCAAATGTAGGAACATCCGATGGGAACTGTTGAGAGCCATAGGTAGGCATTGGAAGAAGCGCCCTTTGAGGCATAGAACGATCATCCACTTCTTGAGGAAGATAGATTGGTACATAACGATTACTAAACTTAGAGATACGACGAAGTTGGAAGATATCGATCTTGTATAGACCAATACCTAACTGTGAACACAACTCAATGTATTGAGCCTTACGCTGTTGAGTCATATCCATCAATTGACGGTAACGCTCAGAGCGAGGAATCTGTACGCCATCTGGGGCGGTAATATCGATGTCAAATGCGGCATCGTTAGCCAAGGTATAAAGGGCTAAAGTAGCGGCATAGACAACTACTGGGTATTCTTCAACACCAGGAATATTTGTGATAGTTACACCGCGACCGTATGGGTCAGCATGATTCTTTGTGTGCTGGTTAAACGCATCAGTGATGAAGTTGCAAATTTCGTTGTTAGTAAAGTAACGGTAATACGTTCCAGCAACAACGATTGGTGCCCCAGCATTTGGGAGAGAATCAAAGGTTATGTAACCAGTCTCTTCTTCGACAAGAACAGCGTTAGATACATCTGACCCATTAACATGGATAATAAGGTTTGCACCATCTACAGGAGAGTATGGAACAAGGTAACGGTTTGTGATTCCGTCTGCTGTTGTCTGGTAGACAAAGGACTTGCCGATATCGCCTATCTCAGAACGAAGGCGTTCCGCCAGACTGGATAACGTAGCCACAAAACCTCCGAAAACTGTTTGGCGTAATCATCTCGTGTTATTCACAATATGTACGCATAAAAAGGTCCGACCCCCAACTGGGAGGAGGGCGGGAACCAGTTGAGGGTCAGACTACTAGCGACGGCTTAGTTTGGCCGCCAAATATATCCAAGTTCTTCGAGATAATTTGCTAGGTCTGGAGATACGCGATACTTAACTCCTGCTTTAAAAGAAAGAGTGTTTCCTACTCCGTATGTCATATCGTCAATATCAGTGATTGTACGAATGATTACTGAGTTGTTTGCTGTACTTACTCCGACGTTTTCAATCTCGTCAAGAACAATAGGTGCTGTTGCATTCGTTGGATCGAATACGTTGTTTTCTAGTGTCTCTGCCTCAACCTGAGCCGCAATTGAAATCTCATCTTTGCGGTCCTGAAGTGCCTTTGCATTCTTCTTCGCTGCTTGTTCTGCAGCGCGTCCTGTTGCGTCCAATGGACTTGTTGGTGTATTTGCCACGGTGTATTTCTCCTAAGTTAGTGTGGTGTTAAGTGGTGGCTGGGGGCCAAAGAAGGAGTATGACCCCCAGACACCTATTAAGTTGTAAAAGTTATTACAAACCAGTTATTAGTTTGTGTAGACTTTCACGATAGCCTGATCGGTAATGACACCGAGGCCCCAGATTGCGTACCATGCAAGAGCGTGCTCACGACCGAAGTCGAGAACGCCACCATCGCGGAGTTCAACTGGAAGAGCGATAGCGTGACCAAAAGCGTTGTCACCAATCATGATTGACTCATAGACTGTTGCAGACGCTGTTGAGTCTGATCCACCTGCTGGGTATGGTGAAGTTGAACCTTCTGGGTTTCCACCCTGACCAGGAGCGGTGTTAGCCTTTACAGGGACATCGGTCTGGTATGAAGGAGCACCAACAAAGTTGGTATAGTCAACAACAGATGAAGAAGCGAACTGCTTGACCTGTGTTGTTTCGATGAAGACTACGTCGTAGAGACGACCGATTTCACCGAGCATGAAGTTACCTGGAGCAGCGTACTTTGTAACTTCGATGAACTCTGGGTTCGAACGAATGTCACGAGACTGCTTTGGGTGGATGAACTGGACGTAAGTCTCGCCCAACCGTGGGATGTTCTTGGAAGCGAGGGTAAGGGCAGCATCCTTGACAGCACCTGTAGACAACTTGAAAGCGCCTGTGAGGTCTGCGATCTTTGTACCCTTTGTACCTTCGTTGTACCAATCGTTTACACCCTGGAGTGAAGTACGGTCATAACCGAAGACAGCAGATGTCGCAGCAGAGAGTGTGTTGCGAGCCTGGATGTCGAGGTACTGAGCCATGTGACGGCCAAGAAGACGTGAAGCAGAAGCCATGATGTCATCGAATGATGAGTTCAAGAGCAACTCAGAGACAGCAACGCCGTAACCCTGTTCTGCAACTGTGATTGCAATCTGCTCTGCTGTGAGAGCGTTTGTTGTCATACGAACACCTTCTGTAAGAGGTGTTGGATCGACAGCAAAGTTCTTGTAACGGAGGAAGTTCACACGAAGACCTGGTGCAACACCGAGTTCTGTCTTCTTAACTGCAAACTGTTCGAAACGAAGAATTGGCATTGCCTGGAACAAGATTTCCTTCGACCAGATTGTCTGAATTGCTTGGTTCAGGCTTGAGTTTGAGCCTGAGTAAGCGGTTGGGGCTCCTGCGAGTTGCGAGGAACCTGTAATTGCTGAACCAGCCATTTATGGCAGTCCTTTCTGTAAGTTGTTGGGGGGAATTAACCGAACAGTCCCTGACCGCGATTATTGGCTGCTGTGCCGAGTAGTTTGGCGCGTTGCTTCTGATATTCTGCCATGTCCATGCCGCGAATTCCTTCGGGCGTATACGATTGTTGTCCCATTTCGTTATCGAGAGGTCCTGAGGCAGGCGCCGTGATACGGGTACCTACCATCTGTTGCTTACTTGCTTGAACTGTCTGCATCACATCTTGCATAATTCCTGCGGACTTATCTTTCAGTGTTGCAATACTTTGTTCAATTTCGTCTGGTGTATTACCGCCGATTAGGTCAATAAGTTGAGGCACGATTGAATCGCGCTCTTCTTCAAGACGCTGTGAGCGATAAGCCATTAAATCCTGGAACTTGCGTTCCTGATCTAGGAGAGCAAAAGCACGTTCTCTTTCAAGACGTTCATTCTCAAGTTGAGAATTAAATTCTTGCTCCTTCTTAGCGAGGAGTTCTTTAAAGGAAAGTTCTTTGACTTCCTTCTGCTTTTCTTTCTCCGCTTTTTGTGCTTCACGTTCAGCCTGTCGTGCTGCTTTGCGTGTGGCTGCTTCTTCGCGTTCCTTCTTAAGGGCGGCAAGTTCTTCAGCCATCTTTTCCATCTGTGGATACAACTTTGCCTTCTCTTGTGCGCGAGCCTTTGCAAGGTCATCGGCAGTAAATCCTGGCAATGATGTTTCGTTTACTACTGGAGGAACTGGAGCAATTGGCTCTGGTGCATCCATTACTTCTTGATTATCGGCCATTATTGGTCACCTATTTTTCTTATGTCGTTGTCCGTATGCCTTGCGGCGTGTCCCTGGGTTCTTACAAGACTATTGCATTACAAAATGTCGCAATTGTCTCGATATACTCTGATTTATTATCAGAATGCTAGTTGTCGTTGCGGTCGACATTCCTTCGTTGCACCTGCTTGGTGCCGTAGGCTTCTTCCACTAACTGCTGACGAATTGCGCCTTCGGTTTGATCCTCTAGGCTTTCGTTCATCTGCTGTGCTGGGTCGTTAACACTCTCTGGTGTCTCTGGACCCTGAATTCCATCACCCATAACGTCACCATCACCAAGTTGTGTTGGCTGCATAGGGATGGCAGAAGTTCCATCAGGACCAGGCATCATGCCCGTCATGTCCATGATCTGCTTCTGGATCTGAATCTTGAGAAGTTGTAGGGCTCCATCGGCCTTAGCATCTTCCTTCAACTCATCACGAATCTCACGGAGTTTTTCTTCTGGGAACTCCTCGCCCAAGGTACGCAAAGCGCCTTCCTTAGACTCAAGACCAGCAGCCATCTTTGCCTGGACTTCATTCAAGACGATTAACTTATCAAGAGGAAGTGGAGGTGGGAACTGCACATAGTTTTGGTATGTGATTGGATCATTAGGATCAAGAACAGCAAGTTGGTCTGATTTTAATGGGCCATCAACTTCTGGGTTAAATATCAAAGTCTCTGGCTCTTTGAGAGCCAAGTTACGAAGTATGAGTTCGTTAATACGCTCAACACCCTTGCCGTACTGAATGACCTTCTGGGAGTAGCGATTCATCAGTGGCTGGTACTGGATGGAGAGAGCAACACCTGAAGTGTTAGAGATTGGCTGAACTTGTCCAAGAGCACTTTCTGGGATGTTCATGATCTCGTGCATAGAGCGCTTGAGAAGTTCTAAGTATTGAAGAGCGCCGTTGATACCTTCAGCACCACCATCAAGGTTGAATACCTGAGCGTCCTTTGGAAGACCGCCCCATACCTTGCTTGCACCCTTTTCCAGATTTGATGCCTTAGCACCGATGATGACTGTTACTGGTGCAGCGTGGTAGTTGATGATGTCAGCAACGTCTGTAGCAATTTCATTATATGTACGGTTGATCGTGATGATGTCTTGGCAATCAGCAAGACCCCATGGAGAACCTGTTACAGGAATGTTAGGGATATGCACCACTGGAATAAGACCTAGTGGATTTGGACGTGAGTCGATCAACTCGTCGTTGATGTACTCCTCGATCATGTCATCAGTCAAGATTTCAGTATAGGTAAATACTTGACGTGTTCCTTCTAGCGATGTACCCCAGAAGCGGTACTTCTGCTTAAAGCGAAGAAGGCGTGTACGGTCGTGAGGGTGGAACTCTGGGAAACAGAACGATGAGTTCATTGGCAGAATGCGGACACGACCAGGATGGAAGTGACCAGCAGAATCTGTCCATGCCTCTTCGTAAGCGACCTTTACAAAGCAGTCACCTGTTACTCCGCCTTGCTGCGCCATCTCAAGAAGGACACGCTCTTTGTCGTTATCTACTTCCCACACGCGCTCTAGGCGGTCAGGAACAATTGCTTCTGTTGCTTTAGGAGAACGGAAGTTAACACCCTTACCAAAGGTAAAGCGAGCAAGATAATCTGTAAATGCGCGATAGTAGTTCATCGTCATCTGTGCTTCGCCAGTTTCACGGCGGTAGCCCCATTGATGACCTAGGTACATCGCAAAGTTAAGTGAGTAACGGTTTAAGCGAGGACCGTGGACTTCAAACTCTTCATCAGCAAGTTCTACTAATCCAAGTGGGGAAATAGAGATCGTTAAGTCAGATGATGCCGCTCTATACGATGGCGGGGAGAAGTCAAGATATGACATTACTTACCTTTATTCTTTTCTTCTTTTTTTGCAACTGGCTTACGCTTCTTAGACTCAAATTTCTTTTGTGCAATCTTTTGTCTACGATCTTTTTCGTGAGTCTCTATGAACTGACCGCCAAGTTCAATGTAGTGCTTGTGAACCCATGCACTTGCTCCAGGAGATGGATAGGTCGCGTACTTAGCGCGTGCCTGTGCAATGACCATTTGATACAACTTTGGATTTGCTGGTTTTTGCATTTTATCTCCTCCCTGGATAACCTGACAGCCCCCACATTAATGTGAGGGCTGAACGGTGTCTGTCTAAATTAGTCGTTGACGACTGTTGCAGACTGACGCTGTGTGCGTCCGCCTGAGCGAGCGACTGTCTCAATTGTTGCTGCTGAGTAGTCGTTCATTGTGCCGTGTGCAAACTCTCCAAGGAATGTTGGTGCTTCAACCCATGAGGCTGAACCAACGTGCGCACGCTCTGCCATTGTCTCGGCAGCAGACTTCTCCCAAACTGGAGCGTTGCGGTTTGGACGACCAGGTGCTGTAGCAGCGCCCTGCATCATTCCCTTTTGAAAATCGTTTGGAACATCGGTATCAGTAGCGATACCCTCTTCGAAGCGGAGTGGGCCACGACGTGTTGCGTTGCCTGCACCCTTCATTTCGTAAACCTGTGGTGCACGCTCTGGGAAGCGTGGTGCTGGTGAGATTGTCATTATGACTCCTTAAGGATGTGTACGGAAAGGCCTTTTCCTAGTACATAGTTTCCACCCTTTTTACAGGGTTTTGTTGTTAACTAAAGAAAGGATTAGATGAGATGACTACCTCTGGCATCACAAGGTCTTGAGTAAGACTGCATGCAATAGCCAAAGAATCTGCAAAGTCATCGTGGGCATAGGTCTCATCAGGTGCGGCAGCAGAGAAGTTAGGTCCTTTGAACTGAACTTCAAGGTCGGTCATCTGTTGGTAAAAACGCTTCCATGTACGCAATCTGCGAGTTTTTGCATGGGCAGGCCACGTAATGAGTTTGCGCTGAATAAGAGCCTGCAGATGTTTCCATCGCTTTGATTGCTCTGATTGACTGGATGTGAGAGCCACGACTCTAGAGCGTGGAAGCAACAGAGTAAGACGTTGCGCTACTGCATCTCCCACACCATTGCCGTCTACTCCAGCAACAAGGACATCGTAGTTAGATAAGAAGTTAACGATTTGGAAGTACTGCTCTTCCCAATCGGCTCCCTGGATCTCTAGCCAGTTAAGAACTTTATGCTCAAAGTATCCAAACTCATCGGGGCGATCCCAGTCAACCCATACAACAGTCACAACAGTTGAGTCAGTCTTACGGGCTGGGTCGATGCCCACCACCACTGGAGTCTTGTGCCAGGACTTTACTAACTCTTGAGAGGTATCGCCTAGTTCATCCATAATGGCAGAGGTAACGAACATACCGCGCTCAAGGAGCCATTTACAGTTGTACGACATCTGGAACTCATCCGAGTCCTCACCAATACGCAGCATCTCTTTCTTGATAGAGCGCTCGTAGTTGGGGTTGTACTTAATCACATCTTTCCAGTCCCACTGGAAGTGGTTCTGCCTGGAGTTACGCCCTGTTTGTCGGCGCTTGTTTAACTGAATAGCCTTATAGAAGTTGTTCTTACTGGTTGTAGGTGTTCCAGTCTTGACCATGGTTCCTGCGTAGTACGCCAACATAGGCGCGATTGACTTGGATACTACGAAGTCATCAGCCTCTTGACACTCATCGATAACGATAAGATGGAACGACTTAGATTCAATCTTTGCTCGTGGGTTTGCGGTCATCATTGTCATAGTCGAGCCAGATTTGGTCAACTTGATCTGACGAGTTACTCCACCTACACGGGCAGCCTTATCGTCGATCTCAACGTCATTAAGAATCTCTGTAGCACGCTCAGAGGTTAAACGGGTAACGCATCGACCAAAGAGTGTTTCAGCCTGTGACTCTGTAGGAGCGAATAGCCCAACCCATAGTCCATCTTTAAATTTGCCAAGAAGATCTGGGTACAACTTAGCAAGTCTAGGAAGAAGGATCATTAGCGTCACAACAGTGTCAGCCACTGTCTCTGACTTGCCTGACTGACGAGCGGCTAGGGCTGTAATCTCTTCTGCGTCATTGATGAGGACAGACTCAATAAGCCGTCTAGCCAATGGCTTCTGATATGGGTGAAGATCGTGTCCTACAAGTTCTTTAAGAAAGAGCATGATCTTGTCGATCAGTTTGTCTACAAATTGCTGAGATAGTTCGTCTAACTGTTCGTCAGGCTCTTCTTCTGCAGGCTTATCTTCCTGCAAGAAGAACTCAGGAGTAATCTCCTCAAACTTCTCATCGTCAAATGACTCGGTGGTCACAGGGAGCGTCTCTCTAGTTCTTGCGCGATGGCGTGAAAGACTTCAGCGCCCAGTTTTACCTCAGCAAGATCATCTTTGCTCTGAGTCCTTTGCCAACTGGAAATATGTTTGCCAATCGTAAACATCGACTGTTCCATCCATGCTACTAAGTCTGGAGTAGAGATCATCGAGACTCTTTTCTCGATCCGACTTTGGGGGCGGTGTCCATCCCGCTTCTTCCGTAAATTCATCTTCCGTCACAATCCTTAGTCCGATTAGTTTATCGACTTCAACTGAGTCAGTTTGTCCAGTCCATCGTCCCAATACTAACGCCCTATATCTAGGAAGTCTTACTATGAGAGGAGTTGCCGTTCTGTATGGGGCTTCGGTTTCTTGAGTCCAACCACGGGTAACAACCTTAGAACCCCACTCATAGGGGAACTTAGTAAGTTGTACAAAGTGTTGTGGTCCGATGTTGTGCGTCTTGGGCATGTAGTCTTCCTATTTAAGTGGTCGTAGTTTCTTTGGGCTGAGGGATGTCTTACCACCCTTGGTTGTTCCGTACCGCTTGCCGTAGTGTAACTGAGCGCCACGACTGAACTTGTAGAATGCCTTGCGAGCCGTAGCAGAGATGGATGACACATCTGCAGGACCACGAGGTTTGAAGTCCAGATACTTGTAGATGTACTGACCCTTAGATACACGAGCCTTGAATGCCGTCCACTCGCTAGGGGTAACTTCGTAGTAGTTGTAGAAGGTGCCGTCTCTAAATACTACGGTGATCTTCTCTTCCTCTTCGTCATAGCCAGCGGCTACGGTACGAGGGCGATCAATGTTAGTTGTTGATGTTGGAACAACCGTAAGTGGAGCAGGCTGTGTGTCCTCATCAAGTTGGGTTCCATATGAGCCAGGAATACTTGGGTTATCTACACCCTCTGTAACATCTTCCCACTGACGCTTGTAGGAGAGTTCTGCAGGAAGTCCTGCCATGTTGTTGTAATACGCACCAGTTACGTCATAATCCTTGAGTACATCTTTCATACCGATGATCTCTTTGAACTCACCAAACTCACCAGTTGAAGAGGCTGTTGGGGCGCTCTGGAATGGGTTCTCTACTCCAGTGATCTTTGCAAGACCTGCGGTCTGTCGAGGACCAAACCCATACATAGAACCAAGTTGTTCTAGTGGGCTGCGTAGTTCCGCAGATGATGGCGTAGCCTGGCGCGTTTTGCGCGAAGCATTACCACCACCTGCGGGACGACGACTAGGCATTATATTAGGATGCGAAGTATGGTGTGATTGTAACTGTTGCACCAACTGCTACAGATGTACCTGCGGCAGTACCCTGTGCGTAGATTGTGCCCGCACGAGCAGCAACCTTTGCAGTAGCACCTGTGATACCAGAGTGAGTTGTGATATCTGCGTGTGTCTGTGCCCAACGGATGTTGTTAGCATCTGGGACAACGGTGATGGTATGTGTACCGTTGAGATCAGCATCGTATGCTGCACTTCCTGAACCGTTTGTAAGACCAGCAACTGTTACAACGTCGCCAACCTTGTATCCGTGAGCAGTTACAGTCACAGATGCAACGTTAGATGTAAGTGTGATTGCTGTAAGCGCTGGTGTAAACGCAGACTGTGGAGATGCAACCAATTCAGCGTCTAGGAGAGCGTCTGTTGCATTTACGGTTGTAAGACCAAGAACGTTTGGAACTACAGCGTAGTCAACTCCTCCAGATTGAGAACCTGTGGTATTTGGTGTATATCCAGGATAACCGTTCCAGCCATCCTCTGCGATGTTATGTGAATCCAAGGTGTAATCTAACTTAGCACCTGTTGCACGAACATCGTTTGGTTGTAGTGGGAAGTTACCCCACACAAAATCTACTGCCACGTTTCCCGCTGAATCGAGAAGGTGACTGTCGTTATTAGTAGCCATTTATTTCCTCACAATCATGATTGGTTAGTTCAGCCTCTAAAAGTACTTCTCCGCAGTCGCGACATCTGAAGAAGCGTGTCTCATCTAGTGCAACGTGTAGAGAGTCCGCGTGTGAGTCCTCGTATGCCATCCGAGGTTGGGCTAGAACTTCAGACGGAAACGGTCCTTGAGGGCTGTGCGCTCCCGATGGTACAGCATGTCCCTGTACCGCGAACTTGCGAATGACCTTCATTATTCCGAAGGTGTTGCTGGCGTTGCTTTCTTTGGTTTCGCCTTATTAGCAAGAACCTCTGTCGCAGCAGCGGCTTCTGCAGCGTATTGCTCTGTTGTACGAAGAAGTCCAGCGATCTTGCGAGGCTGCAAGAAGCGAGGAAGATGTGGCTCACAGTACGGAATTGCCTTGGTTTTGCTAATGTCGTAGACAAACATTGCATCTGATTCACAGTTTGCACACTTCATGGGTACTGCTCCAATCCTAGTTTCACATCATAGCCACCAGTCATAGGTCCTGGTCGTGATGGATCAGGGAAGATTCCATCCAACTTAGCCCGTTGTTCTGGTGCAATATCTGGGTGGTTCGCTATTGCTTGAGCCCGATTCCAAAACTCTGGTGGATACATTCCAAAATTACGAAGGATCTGTCCCTGAGTATTGAGATTAGGATGAGCGCTAGAACGAACAGCAAAGTCTAACATTTTACGGTCGACAGTAGTAAGGGGCGGAGTCTTAGAGTTGACTCCAGCATTGAAATGCTCGTAAGCGTTATCGTCCTTAGATACTTGACCAGCCATGGTTACTTCTTCTTTGGCTTTGTTCCTGGAGGAGTTGGATTTGCGCCTCGCTGCTTTACAGGCACAGGGTTAACTTTTTCTCCAGTGATTGGATGAATTGCTGTCTTGTTCTTTAGTGTTCCTGGCATGGGTGCTCCTGTCGTTGATGGGTTTATTGGTCCGCGTTTGCGATACCCAGGCATTGGTGCCCCAGTATTCGCTGGTGTCGGTGTTGCTCTGTGTACGACCTGCATCGTAGAGGCCTCATCAAGTTTATTCTGTGCATACGCGGCATGTTGTGCTCGCATGTTTCGATAACTTGCTCTCTTGGCTCCTGTAAGGACGTCCTCGATCTTATTGACTGCCCAGTCTCCTGGGTTGATTGATGCGACGCTCATAGGGCTATCTTCCCCTAGTTTGTGGCTGGAGTCTCTTTATTTGTTAAATGAGTTTCAATGGTGATGAGTCTTTCGCCCATCTCAACAAAGGCTTCAAGCATCTTGTCTTGAGTCTCAATGATCTTTTGCTGGTTCTCGTAGAGTCGATCTACGCGATCCTTGACTGTGGTGAATCCACCGTTACGGCTAAGTTCACCGTCCATGCGGTTCATGCGCTCCATAATTCCTGGAATAGCGTCACGGCCTGGTTCTTCTGGGGTACCTTCCCAGTCACGCTTAAAGCGCTCCATCCACTCTGCAAACTCTTTAAACTTCTTATATGCAGGATGCAAGATAACCCCCAAACTTATGAGAGCACCAGTGACAATGCCTAAAGATGTAAAGAACGTTGTCACTGGTACTACTCCTTAATTAGTTACTTTGATGCGCCAACACCAAAGGCTGTGTCCTTTGGATTGAGTGCACGGAACAATGGGCCTGCTACTGCACCTGCTGCTGCCATACCGATTGACTTAGCGTCGGTGTGACCTGCAAGATACATACCAAGTCCTGCTGATACTGCTGTGCGTGCGTATGAGGCAACGATTGCCTGTAGTGCTTTTGCGTTCATGTTTCTCCTTAGAATCGCCCTTACCCTAATTGTTTATTATTCTTTAGGGTTACGCAGTCTAAGTGTAATGATCCAGATAACAAACGAAATCAAGGTCACCTTGCCAATAACGGTCTTTGCAGAACCCGTTAAGACCAACCAGGCAGAGAAAAGACCAACAAAGGTCCAGATCTCACTGAAAAAGTCGGCTGAGACGTCTTTGCAGAACTGCCATGCTCTTTTCATTATTTACCAAACTTTCTTCTCACGACTGCTGCAACTGCAACAGTAATCACCAAGATTTTCTTGGCTTTCTTTCTTGTGACTGGAGACATGTCGTTTCCGATATTCGACATAGCGACGAATGCGTGATTGAGTGCTTGTGCGCCAGGTACTGCTGCGATTGCTCCTGTTACTGGTGTCTCAATAACTGGAACAGCAACGTCTGGTGCATTGAATGAAGTGCCGCCTGGTTGTCCGATAAATGTGTCCGCAGTAGTAATCGCCTCTGGAGGAATTGGAAGACCAGATCCTGGAGGTGGTGCAGGAGGAGTTAATTTTCCATCTTCTTGAACAACCTGTGGTGCTGATTGTGTGCCGAAGAATTGGATACCGCCGTTTTCAACGCCCTTCACGTCTACCTGTACGTGAGGAACAAGCACCTCTGCAGGAGCAGGCTTTGGTATGTCTGTAGGAAGTTGAGCGGCACTGTTAGGAACTATGCCAATATCTTTTAAAGCCTGGATTACAGTAGGAGCCAAGTACTTCTCTGGAGCAACTGCAGGAACATATGTGGCTGCAGTAGTATGCTCGGTAACAACGACGACAGCAGGAGGTTGCGGTGCAGGAACAGGTTGAGGTGCTGGTGCAGGCTCAGGATTTGGTGCGGGAGCAGGCTGCGGAGCAGGTGCAGGCTGAGGTGCGGGCGCTGGTTGAGGCTGCGGTGCGGGCACGGGAAGTGGGGTTGGTGTTGGTGAAGGAGTTGGCGCAGGGGTAGGCTCTGGCGCTGGAGCAGGTGCAGGCTCTGGAGCGGGCGCTGGGATTGGTGCGGGGGTCGGAACAGGATCTGGGGCGGGCGCAGGCTCTGGAGCAGGTTCTGCAGGAACAGGCGGCATATCAGGAACAGTTACCACTGGATCAGGAGCAGGTGTTACTGGAGCAGGTTGAGGTGCTGGGTCAGGGGTTTGACTGGCATCGGGCGCAGTTTGAGCACTCGCAGTGGCAGCAGCAATCGCAGCAAGGCGAGCAGCCTCCGCATCAGCAGCAGCCTTAGCAGCAGCGGCCTGTTGAGCGGCTAATGCATCAGCGGCTGCTTTAGCAGCAGCGGCATCTGCTGCGGCTTTCTTTGCAATCTCATCTTGAATCGTCTGGGTTGATTGAGCAAGAGTCGTTGCTGCTGTATTAGCGGCTTGTACCGCTGTATCTGCTGCAGCATTAGCGGTATTAGCATCTCTTGTAGCAGTGTTTTGAGCCAAATCTAACACGGTTTGTTGTACTGTTAAAGTTTGTTGCGCTTGTGTGAGGTTTTGCTGTGCAACTGTAAGATTTTCTTTAGCAGTTGCTAGATCAGCCTGGGCTTGATCATAGGCGGCCTGTGCAGCAGCAGTCGCAGCAACGTTATCAGAAGCAGCATGAACAGCATTGTTGTAGGCATCCCACGCAGCATTGCGTTCGGCTAACTTTGCATCATATGCTGCTTGAGCATCTACTACTGCTTGAGTAGTTGTTGGGACCGCTGCTTGTGCTGTTGTTAACGTCTGAGTTGCTGTGTTAAGAGTTGCTTTAGCGTCTAAAACAGATTGTTTAATGGGGTCAAGTGCAGCAACTGCTGTATTGGCAGCCTGTACTAATACTGGGTCTTTGGTAGTTGTAGTCGCAGCAAATGCGCTGGCTCCAGGAGTTGTGAAGTACCCAGTGCCATCTGCTTTAGTAATACCCCAACCAAGAGTTACTCCAGCACCGCCACCGTTTTCGTAATACCAAATAGTAAGTTGTTGCGTTTGCCCACCAGTTACTGAATAGGTTGGACTATATGGACTCCACGTTGGTCCTTGATCTCTCCAGTTGCTTATTGCAAGAGTTCCATCAACGTAAAGTTTTGAGCCATCGTCCGAGTACACAGCGTATTTAACAGCCGTAGCATCTGATGGGACAGCAATTGTTCCATCAAACTTGATAATAACGTGGTCTGCTAAACCAGAGTTAAGAACAACCCCACTGCCCCAGTTAAAAGCAATGTTAGGGACTGTAGTAGTAAGAATTGGTGTGGGATTAGCAATAGAAGGAGCAGCACCATTTGTAGCACGATAAACAGTTGCGGTTACTCCATTGGTCGTTGTTGTAACAGCAGAAGCATTAGCATCCGCCTGTGCTTGTGCAGCGGCATTTGCAGCATCAGTAAGCGCCTGTTCTTGTGTAGCAACTTGAGTTGTTGCTGAATCTACGGTTGCTTGAGCAACGGGTACTGCGGAAACTGCTGCGTCTGCTGCTGCTTGGGCTGGAGCAATTTGGTCATGAAGAGGGCCTAATTCAGCATTGGTATTGTAAAAGTGAACGCATGCGGAACCTTCTGTACATGCGGCAGCAGCATCAAGGGCTGGTTGTGCATCCTGCGTTGTAATCAAAATTGTGTTAGTAGATGCAACCGTTGCTGTTGCGCTATCTACCGTAGATTGAGCAATCGTTGTATCTTTAATGGCGTTAGCCACTGTAGCGGATGCTGCGTCTACACCAGCCTGAGCAACAGGGACCACCGCTGCTGATGCTTGGGCAGTTGTAAGAGCGGTTGTTGCCGCAGCAATCGCTGTAGTTGCTGTATTAATTGCGGTTGTAGCATCTGCAACAGCCTGTTGAGCCACAGGAAGTTCTGTCACTTTGTTCTGTACATCAGGGATTGCCTGGAGAGTGGTAGTAGAGTTAGTTACCGCAGTCTGCACTGTAGCCGTTGCTGTATCGATCTTAGAGGAGACAGAGTCCAATGATATGGAAGTCAAAGAAGATGAGGGCGTTGGAGCAGGAGATTGCAGATTATCAACGTGATCGGATACAACTGTTGAAGGTGTTGAAGACGATGGATCAGGCGTTGGAGCGGGAGCAGGAGTTGACAAAGCGTTTGACAAAGAGTTTGTTGAAGAGGAAGAAGTAGATGAAGAAGATAATGAGTCTGATGTTGGTGTTGGTGTTGGCTGTGATTGCGTCGTTTGGTTTGCTGCGAAGTCTGTGGAAGTAGATGGAGTCGTGGATGTGGTTGGTGCTGGTGCTGGCGTTTGTTCTGGTGTTGGCGTTACCTGTGGCGCTTGTGACTGCGCTACTGGTGCGCTATTTGTTGTCGTGGAAGCCGCTACAACTGTGGAAGTATCAACAACCGTGGCAACAACAATCGGCAGAGGCGCAACAACGCTCGTTGAATCGGTTGAAGAAGTCTGAGTAGTATCTGCATGTGCGGAGGTAGCAAAAGATAAGCAGAAGAGCGCTGCTCCTCCACCTAAACTTGCTGTGATGATACGTTTGCGTGAGTCAGATTGTGCTGCGAATGTACGCAGTGGTTTCAACTATTCCCCTCGGAACGTTAATGGCCTCGCTAAATTATAGCGGTTTCCAATTCTTATTCACTATAAAGTTTTCCCCTCCAGAGTTAACAGATTCGCCTTCAACTCCACGCCCTGGAGAAGACCAAGTAACAACTGATGGATTTGCTACAGATTTAGTCATTGGTGGAACATACTGAAACTCTTGTTTAATTCCACGACGTTGATTAACCATTAAAGTCTTACGATTGAGTTGTTTACTCATTTTCTTCCTTTAAATACTTAATGGGATCGTGTCCTTTAAACTGCTTTTTTGATAATGGACGTGGACCACCACTTGGGGGAAGTTGCATCAAAGCCCCAATACCTTCAGCGGAGTATTGATGTGTAGCAATCTTATGAGCAGCCTGTTCTTGATCAGTCCTAATTTGAATGTTTGGTTGTTTGCGTGGTTTGTACTTTGACATTACGCAGGAGACCCGCCTGCAGCACCTGCTGCACTTGCTGCTGTGCCACCTTCACCCATGCCGTTAGCGGTACCAAGACCCATAGAGTCTTCGTGCGCTTCTTGTGCTGGTGTTTCACTTGCTTCATCTGAGGTAGAGGTTACAAGATTGCCAGCAGACATAGCACTTGTATAGGCAGGATACATAGTCCATGCATTACCGATTCCTGCATATGCTCCGAGAAGACCTTGACGCATAGCGCGATGGCGCTTCATTGCCTCAATATCGTGAGCCTTTTCAAACTGCTTGCGACTAAGATTGCTCATTTAAGTTTCCTTGGTTGTAGTTACCGTATTGACCAGCAGGACTTCCATACATGCCATTGCTTACGTGTTGAAATTGCATAGCAGAAAGATTATTGTTTTCCATAGTTAAACACACCTTCTGGATCAAAGACTGTAAGAGACTGTAAAACTAATGGTGTCCCAATCTCACGTGCATGATGGCCGCAAAAAAGAAGTTCTCCTGAGGTAAGTTTTGCTCTGACTTTTGCTTGAGCGCCACATCGATCGCAGCGATCCTGCGCAGTAAACTCGACATTCGCCTCAAGTGTGGTTGTCATGGCTTTAGTTTGCCCTCTTTTTCTTCTTGTGTATGGGCATAATAAGACCATAGACGCTTACACAATCAGGTATATCTGCGAACTATGTGGTACTCGTTATGTAGTACCATCGATGGCTCGTCATTGCGAAAAGAAACATATGGAGGATGAATAATGGCTGTTTATGAGTATTCGTGTATTGAATGCGATATCACGCAAGAGAAAGAGCGTAGCATTCACGATCCAGAACCAGAGTACTTCTGTGAATCATGCGGCTACGCTCTTACGAGAGTCTTTTCTCCGTTTGGTCTATCTTTTAAAGGTGGAGGCTTTTACTCCACAGATGGACGTAACGTTTAGTTGTAGTTAGGGTCAATAACTGCTGGGATTGGTGCAGCAGTAGGAACTGCTGGATCATTTGCTGGTAGTACTACAGCAGGAGTTTCATCGACTGGTGCAGCAGAAGCAGCAGGAGCAACAGCAGGATTAGCAGAGACTGTAATGTCCTGACCAGACTGACGAGCCTCTACCTGAAGATCAGCAACTGTCTTAGCCTGAGTATCAACTGCAGCAAATGCGGCGTTGATCTCATCAAGAGTCAACTTACCATCGTCCATAAATCCACGAGCAAGTTTCTCAACGATTGTTGCGGTGGCTGTTAACCCTGCAACTGCCATAGCCTTGATGGTTGAGATGTGTGCGATTGCACCAGCACCAATAACTCCAAGTGCACTCGCTGTAAACGCTGCGACGATACGCATGAGGACGTTCCAAAACAACTTGTATGTATCAAAAATCTTTTTCATGAGTGTCCCCACGGTAAAGC
>Ga0208741_10000264_pt1 | contig 27217 bp, 28 predicted proteins | sample CryBogCBE03Jun09_FD_184576 | JGI IMG/M metagenome (GOLD analysis project Ga0208741, IMG submission 184576) | Freshwater microbial communities from Crystal Bog, Wisconsin, USA - CBE03Jun09 (SPAdes) | ecosystem: Environmental > Aquatic > Freshwater > Lake | place: Crystal Bog, Wisconsin, USA...
AGTATATCCACCTGACATTTAATACTCCTCTGTTATGGTTTAATGCTTTTTACCATAAGTATTTTAAGAATGCACTACATTTATTTGATTTATAAGGGAAATTACTTATCTTTCTATTTTCATAGCTGTAGCTATTCTTTCGCCTTGCAAAGCCAATCTTTCATAAACAGTTTGTAATTCATTTAATTTTTGACGGCGAGCTTCTGGAGGCATAGATTGATTATTATCTATTACTTTCATTTGAGTACGCAGATTAGTCATTTGAGATTGAATGCCACGTAATGCAGGAGCAGCCGCAATTAACTTACGATTTTGCTCATTGGCCACTAATTCTTTAATCTTTTCTGCTTCACCAAATTTCTTATATTGATTAAATTCATTAACCGTTTCTTGGGCGGTATGTTCTAAATCATAGAAGTCAGCAATAGCTTTACTGGCTTTAGGGTTAGTCATAAATGATTTAAAGAATGGCATTTCTTCAATATTCTTAGCAGTGCGTTCTTTACCGGTAGCAAGATCTACAGCAGAGCTAGCCATATTCATAGAGAATGCACCAAGTTCAGCGGTATATCCTTGAATTAAATAATCAATCTTAGCTGGAGACAATCCAACTTTATCCAATCCTAATGTGCTTAATTGCTTAGCAACTTCAGATGCACGAGCGCCACGCATTGCTGTTGGAAGATTTTGTTCTCCAACAGATTCGATGGGGCGATGTGTAAAGAATGAATGATTAGTAATAACTTCAAACGCTGGCTTAAATGCTTGTGGCAATGGAACTGCATTTCCCGGAATAGTATTAGTTACTCCGCTTAAATAAGAACCAAGCACTTCTTTACCAGTACTGTTACCAGCCATATAGCGAACGGTAGCTTCTGGAATAGTCTTGAACAAGAAACCAACCTCGAATGGTACTGGAACCTTGATAAAGGTATGTCCATCACCAAATGGGTTAGGTATTAAGAAGTTATTATCTTTAGTGTAATCAGGTAGCTTCTTATAATCATCATCGCCTTGGTACAACATTGCATAAGCTGTAGCCATCACGGACATCATTACCGCCCGCTTAACAAATAATTGTTGCGCCGCTTTCTTTTCCGCAGGAGGCAGACCATAGCCAGTAGCAGCACGATATACGGTATCCAAGCTGTTTACAGACGCAGACAGGAATGGAATCATATTACGCAGAGCATTGAGCGTAGGAGAGCTGCCGTGAATAGCAAAGTTAATAGACTCACGTGCTTTAAATACAGCATAGTTCACTGCATCTTCTTTGCTCATTCCCTTGGCTAATGCTTTTTTCTCTTGATCTTTAAAGAGTGCTACACGGGTTGCTGCATCAGAAGCTTCATGGAACTTCATTGCCTTATGCAAAGCCTTATCCAACATGGATGGAGCTTTCTTTTCCATGCCAACTTGTTTTAAGAAGTCATGGATATCAATAGTAGAATCCATTTGCCCAATAACACCAGCTCTTGCTAAGATATTGGCTTCTCTGGAATCACCACGTAGAACATCAATGTATCCTTTAGCTGCATGGAATGGCGTAACAATACCGCTATCAGTAACCAAGGTAGCATGTACTGGATCACGGATTAACTGTTTAATCCAGAACATTGGGTTCAGTAAGGCGCCCGCACGTAACACTTGGTTAGCGGCAGCAAAGCCTTTCATAATTGGACCAAGCTCATAATGCATCATCTGGAACGCAGCTAAGTCATTCGGATGTTCAATGATGACGCTTACTATTCCTTGATTATCAGCAAACTCATTACTTGGATCACGATAACGTAAGTTAATAGCATCCTTGTTAGCCTCTAAATCTTTAGCGCTCTTACCATTTATAACTTCTGCAAGACCTAAAGACTTCAATTGTTCCGAACCAACTTTACGAGTTTGATTCTGGTAAGCAGATGCAACCATAGAGGCATAGTGCTTTTCTACGTTTTCCCAAATGTTTCTAGTGGCTAAAGATCCTTCAAGTTGCTGAATCTTCTTAGGAGACTTAAGACCAGAGCCACCGAATCCAGTAGGCTGGTCGCTTAGATCTTCACGAGATTTAAACAATGGAACATAAGACTTTTTGCTAAGATAATTGTCAGCTTGCTCTGATGTAAGCAATCCCACGCTTTCCCATAGTTTGACAAGGCTATCGTTAACATTTTTCCAAATATCTAAAATTTGTTTAACTTCTGGTACATTGGCAAGTTGCTTATCTGCCCAATCAATTTGAGCCTGATCAATCTGCAGCTCACGGTTCATGGACTTGTTTTCATAACCTTGCTTACGTAAGTCTTTAGCACGATTTAAATGACCACGAATCTCTCCAATAGACTTGCCTTCATCACGGGCTGTTTGAGCTGCCTTAATAGCTTCCTTAGCTTCTTTAAGCTGTTGTACGCCTAGCTTACGACGTGCAACATCTTCTTCCATAATCTCTTTACCACGCAACGCACGAGCAATTTCAGCAATGTAAGCACGTCCACTTAAGCCAGAAGACTTAACAAATGCGTTATTGTCAATGCTATCTGCAATGGTTTGAGAGCGAGCTAAGTTGTTTTCGCTAGCATCAATAATGATGGAACCGTCTTTATTGAGAACTGGCATACCAGTCAATAGACCGTTCTTAATTAAGTTAATACTTTGAGCCTGTGAATGGTTCAACATATCAGCACGAAGCTGACCATTGGTGTCAAACACTGGCAATGACTGAAGACTCTTAGTTAATCCAGAGCTAGGATCAACCCATTCATTACGTAACTTAGTCCATTTATCTGAATCATTCCAAGCATTTTGAATGTTAGCGTTAATAGTCTGTAGCTTCTCACCAGCAGTTTGCTGCGGCGCAATCTTAGTAAATGCTTTAGGAGGAGCATTGCTATAGGTACGTTCAGCCTTTAAACCTTCCGAGGGCGCTTTAGTCTCTGCAAATTTACCTGCGGCTGCTTCACCAAATACGTCATTAGCTGTTCTGAATCCAGCACCACGTAATACGTTACCAATACGTTTAAGGATATTGATAGCCTTAGACATAATAGATTTTTCTTTGGGCGCCAAAGTTTGATGATCTGCAAACGCTTTAGCAATAGCTTCTTCGTACTGGATTTCTTTGCTTTTATCTGCATAGTCTTCGGCAATGTTGTACTTCTTCATCCATGTAGATTTAGCTTTATCTGTCAGCAACTTCCAATCGGCATCTGAAAAGAATCCAAGATCACGCATAGCATGTAATGCTTCGTGATTCATTGTCCGGAACATATTGGATCCAGACAAAGATAGATTAACTAGCTTTTGGAAATAGTATCCATTAATAGGAGACATCTTACCGTCTCGAATTTCGTGTAATGTATCTTCTAAGCGCAGCGCAACATTATGCAATCCCATATCATCAAGGGCTTTGCGTAATTTTCTAGCAAGTTCTTTCTCTTCTGCAATGAACTTATCAGTAAATGGCGTAGCCCGCTCAAATAACTCTGGCTCTGGTGCTAGACCTTCATCAAATACTTGATCCATTGTGCGAGCTGGGCGCTCACCAAACATATCAGTACCGCCTTGTTCTACTTCATTTAATGCAGCGTTCCCAAGTTTATTTAAACGTTGTGCAATACGCTTACCAGATCTAGCATTCTCAGCTAATACTTGCATAACCTTAACCGTATTAGGATCAAGAGTCATATCAGCGTTCTTAAGCATTTCAGCTAAGGGAATACCCTGACGTCTAGCATTAACTGCCATTTCAGCAGCTTGAATGATTTGCGGACGAATATCAAATTCTGTGCCTTCAAGTCTAGCCATTACTGAAGCTGCCTCACGCAATCCTTTTAAGACTAACTTAGCCTCTGGATCTTGAGCTTGAGCTACCAAGTTAATTAAGTTGTCGCTGTTGTAAGCCTTTTGAAAAATAGCATTATCTAAACGCTCTACTGCTTGACGAGTAGGGGCGCCCTTTTCATCCATCAGTTTGTTTTGTTCTGTTGTTGGCATGGATTTAACAAACCCATAAACCGCTTCTGGAGTTAGATCACCAGCATCATTGAACTTTAATCCAGTAAAGTCAAAACGATTAACGTCATTCTTGGCTTGCTCTACGGCAGATAACTCTGCATTGCTAGCAGTGTTAGAAATATCAGCAATATCTGGAGTAATTTCTGATTGTGGCATTACTCGAACCAATACTGGATTAGCCATTCCTTTAATGACATCAGGATTAATACCATGGGTATCATCTTTAGCCATCTCTGCTTTGTATGCTTCTGCAGTGCCACGTTGATAGGCTGCTTGTAAACCAGCTACACGACCATTCCCAGCAATTGCTTTAAGACCGGGAAATGATTCATCTCCATGAGCAGGATTAACACTGCCATCAGCATTGTTTGAAGGCAATACTTCATTAGCTTCAATAACTGCATATTGAACAGGTATTTTACGACCATCTACAGTAGTGGCAACAGATTGTTTTCCTAGTTGAGCCGGAGAAACTTGTGCTGCGCCACTTACCACTGGTGCGCCATTATTAAAATCTTTAGAAAAGCTGACCCGATCATAGTCTGGAGCAGCCGCAATCTGATTCATTTGTGAAATAGATGCAGGAGATTTTCTATTGCGATTTTGCAACACTGCGCCAGATGGCATTTCATTTGCTATAGGTGCCGTAACTGCGGGAATAGGCGCTACGGCTGCAGGAACGGCTACAGGAGCTGTTTGAATAGGGGGAATAGGTGAAACTATAGGAGCAGCTTGTGGAGGCGCTATAGGCGCTTCAGGAGGTGCTACAGGTGCAACAGGTTGGATAGGCGCTAATCCAGCAGAAGTTACTGGTTCTGCGGTTGGATAAACATCCGTTACTTTTGGAGGACGTACCTCTGCTTCTTCTTGAGGTTGCCCGCTAGGTGTTAACCCCAATCCTTTTAATTGCGCTCTAGCAGAACGGTTTTCATGGAATCCAGCAGCAGCACCTAATGGGGATTGTAATAAGCTGCCATATACTGCATGACCATAACCCTCAATAGCCTCCTTAGAAAACAAATCTTGACCAGATTGCCAACGAGTTAAGATATCTTGAGCTGGGTTAACTAATGACTCTTCTAATGCCACTCTTCCAGTTCCTGTAGCTACAGACTTTAAAGTAGATTGCGCTGCATTAACTAATTGTTTTTCAGCAATAGCTTTTTCGGCAACCGTAGTAGGAACTTTTCCAAAAATACCTTTTAAAAAGTTTTTACCGAATGCATATACTTGACCTGCCTCTTCTAAGGCTGCCTGTCCGGTAGCGGAAATGGCTGCTTTTGTGCGGCTTACGTCAATTGGTTTGCCTTTTTCCTGTGCTTCTCTTGCTTGCTCTGCTAGATTTTCTGAAAAGAATTGTGGAAACAATGCAGCAAAACCACCAGCATAAGCACCAAGAGTAGTTCCTAGTCCCGGAACTGCAGATCCTACTCCTGCTCCTACTACGTTACCAGCTATAGCAGTAGCCATTTGTGGAGCGCTAGAAGCAATAGCCCCCGGCATTTGTGATGCCACTTCAGCAGTAGCACCAAGGACTCCGTTTTTCTCGTAAGCTTTACCTACGTCCGCAATGTTACGGACTTGACCAGCTTGACGGTTGATCTCATCTTGCTTTTTAACTGCTTCTGCGGCTGCTTTATTAGCGGTATCTTGAGATGCAACAGAGTTGAAGAACTGATCATAGTCAGCTCCAATCTGCTGCAGACCAGCTTTAAAACGGCTTCCTACCGTAGCTTCTTTTTCTCCAGCAGCACCGGGCTTTAGTCCAGAATAATCATCTTCCCATGGCGCCTTTTCAGCAGACCCATAGTTCTCTTCCCACGGTTGGAGAGCCATTAAACTTTTTCCCAGTTTTTCTGATCGTTAGGATTACCGCCTTTGAATTTGTAGCCTCCCTTAATGGTTCCAATTTCAGGGGCGCCAGTAGTGGGTGCTAATTTTGACATATTAAGACCAATAGTTTGAGCTAATTGTTGAACGTATGGATCACCGTAAATAAATGCATTTTTCTCTGCTTCAGATTTTCCAGCATTATTTATGTCGTCTTTCCATGCTTTTTCTTTATACTTCAAAGCTTCTTGATAAATTTGATTTGCATGTTGTTTTTCAGAAATATCGTGCGCCCGCATTCTTTCAGCAAGTTCAGCTTGCGCTCTAGTTTCTCCAGACTTCAGCCTAGCACCTTCTTGACCAAGAGAGGCTTCTCTATATGCTTTAGTTAATTCACGAGTTTCAGCAGCAGCTTCTTCTGCAGACTTATATTTAGCCAAACCAAGACGAGAAGACATAATATCTTTGGCAGCTTCATTTTGTTGCTTTTTAAGAGCAGCATAAGTTTCAACACCTTTTGCTCCACCAGCACCAATATTTTGCATTGCATAAGGAGAGCTACCAGCCATCATTCCAAGACCAGCTTGCATCAGCGCAAGATAAGAATTCATATCGCCACTAGCTTTAGCCTCTGCAGCACGTTGCTCAATATCTTTAGCCAACAAATCAAAATACTCTTCTGATTTAGATTTAGGTGCTGGAGCAGGCTCTTCTCCTATAGGTGCGGCTCTATTAAGCTCGCTATCAGTAGGTCCAATACCGCCTTGTGGAGGATAGTTAAATTGTGTTTTTGGTATGTTTTTGTTGCCTTCAGTAATTGCAGCATAACGATTTTTTTCTGCCGGAGTCATTTCTAAGGCAGAAGTATTTGCAACCGGTGCTGATGGAACTGGTGTATTTGATCCTGCTGGAGTTTTATAACCAACTTCAGGAGCTTTGTTTGGATTCATTGATGCTGCACGGAATCTTTCGGCTTGACTTTCAACTGGCTCATTAACAAATTTATTAACTCCAACCGCAAAAGGATCGCCAATATTTTCTTTATACATTTTATATAAATCATAATTGCTTGGGGTAGTTAACGCATCTGCAGCATTTTTTACCAAATCAACTACACCACGGCTACGTTGCAAATATGCATTGTCTTTAAGACTATCATCTTTTACATCGCTCTCTTGTGTACCATCAAAATGCTTTACTTCTCCACCGCTAGCATATTTAACGTAATTCTGAGTTTCTGGTTTTAAAGATTCAATGCCACGTCCGCTTTTTAACATTTCTTGTACACGTCCGGGGCCAGCATTATAAGCAGCTAAAGCAAGAGTTTTATCTTTAAACTTATCCATCATGTTGGCAAGATAGCGTACACCACCACGAGTATTGTCTTCTGGATCTGCAATATTAACGCCAATCTCTTTAGCTGTTCCGGGCATTAATTGCATAGGACCAAAGGCACCGGCGCTAGAACGAGCTGTAGCTGGATCCTTATGACCACCAGTTTCTTTATACAAAACATGTCGAACCATTGCAGGATCAAGACCTAATTTTTTTGCTTCATCTAAAGCAATAGCTTCATAAGGATGTGATCCTTTAGAAGACAAGCTAGATATGCCGGATGCTTTTGCTTTTTCTGCATCATAAGACTGTGGCATCTTTAAGCCTTTTAAACCAGCAATAACTTCTTCTACATTAATACCAGTTGGAAAAAGTTTAGCCATTTCACGGTCTTCATCTTCTTCATCGTCTGCAGAACCACCATCAGCGAAAGCAACAATACCACCACTAGCAAAGCCTTGACCCATTCCAGATGGCAATTGTGCCACTCCGGGTTGGTTTTCTGGTAATTGCTGAGGCATTGGTTGTTGTGGCGCCATTTGAGGTGGCATTTGTGGAGCTGTAACTTGAGATAGCACATCATTTGCAACAGTAGAATGTGGAGGCTGATCTATCGTCTGCAATTGCTGACGGCGCTGAATCTCAGCTAAAGCCAAGAATTGAGGAACTACGCTGTTAGGGTTTTGTGCATACCCAACAAGCGTGTTTTGTGGCACATCTTTTAACTGTTCTGATAATTGTGCAATATTCATACTTAACCTAATAATTGATGTAGTTTGATGTCTGCCAAACTAGAGCCTTGGCTTTTAACTATGCCACCTTTTGCGTATCGTTTTGCTTTAATTCGACCGCCTTTAGCGTTCATATTTGGATCATATGTGAAACCTTGATCTGCAGCAGCATTAACAATATCTTGTGAACTAGTTTGTCCTGTAGATGTTGGAGTATTTGCAGAGCCACTATATTGATAACTATTGTCTGGGCCGGTACTTACAGCGCTAGTAGCGTTGGTTCCAGTAGAGGCACCTCCAAATGGATTCTTAAGTAATCCTGCTTGGTTTAATGCACCAAGACCACCTATTGCAGTAAGACCTATACCGCCAACTTGAGATGCAATGTTAGGGGCTGCTTGATAGCCAGTAGTAGTTTGCGAACCAACAGGTAGGCCAGACAGCATACTTTTCTGAAACTGTAATTGTTGATACGGCAAATTGTATTGTTGTGCGCCAAATTGATTTTGTAAATTTGCAATACCCATCTGAGCGGCATTTTGTGCAGACCCAGCACCTGTAAGTCCAGCGGCAGATTGATTGGCAGTATTCAAACCTTGTAAACCTAAATTAGCACCAAACTGCTGTGCTTGTTGAGCTTGTTGAAATGCTGTGTTATATCCTTGACCAATAGCAGTTTGTCTTGCTAAATCAAAGTTTTGAGCATTTAATCCTTGTGCTAAAGTTTCACGATTACCACCAAATGCGCCAGCGCCTGTAGCTTGACCTTGAATTTGCTGACCCTGTAGTGCTTGCTGTTGATTAAGCATCTGCAGTTGTGGCGCAAGAGATTGTTGAATATAAGGGTTCATGTAAGCTTGGATTGAACCAGGATCTGTAGCCATGTTTGCGTAGTTCTGACCTACATTCATTGCAGATGGAGCTACTTGACCATAGATATTGGTAGCCTGACCAAACTGTCCTGGAGTCTGCATATTGGCAGCGCCCGCATAGGATTGGTTCATCAACGCATTAGGAGCGGAACCTTGGTTTACTAAGTTTTGAGTAGCCCCCAACATGCTATTAACATATGGTTGCGCCCAGCTATTAATGCCACCAGTTGTAACTTGTTGTGATTGGGGCTTAGAGGTATCTATTCCCTGTGAAGAAAAAATTGATCCCATATATTATCCTTGTGGTAAAAACTTCGATGGATTGATGCGCTTACCCTGCTTTTTATTTCCAGTGCGAGCCTTACGAATACGATCCATCATTGCGTACAACTGTTTAGCGCCAGCGTCAGTCGAGCCATTACCTAGATGGCTAACCACATCTGCTGGAATTACAAATTCTCCGTCTGCCAAACGAGCTGGCTGACTTTCCCCTATTTTAGCTGGAATATGATCACTCATACCATCGCCGGGACCTTTTAATAACTGACCGCCGTCTGAGTATGATCCTAGGTTAGCAACCCCATCCCCAGACATAAGACCACCGTTAGCGGCCATTAATGTGCTTATTCCTTTGGCTGCGTTAATATCGGCACCAATATTTTGTCCGCCGCTTTGTGCTACGTTATATACATTTTTTGCTGCTTGAATGCCTTTTAGACCTTGAGCAACGCTTGGATCTATACCACCCAATGCTCCCCCAATGCCTACACCAGCAGCACCTGTAATTCCGCCTGTAATAATGCCTTTACCAACATCCCCGCCAGTAATACCAGCACCAATACCACCTAAAGCACTTCCGGTTAAAGCACCACTAGCTATAGTTCCACCTAAAGCGCCAAGCTCAGGAGCAAGCAAAGGCGCTAATTCTGGAGCAAAAGCCATTGCAGCTATAGTGGCTGCAGGCATAACCATATTAGATGCGCCAGCAAACATGCCTCCACCATTAGCCGCCTCATTAGCAATACGTTGTACGTTTACATTACGGGCTTGTTGACTGCTACCACTTAATATTTGTTGAATTTCTGCAGGAGAAAGACCGGCAGCTTGTGCTTGAGCAATAGTATCTTGAATTTGAGGATTAAGGGCTGCGCCTCTTTCGCCAGTATTTTGACCAATTTGCCAACCTTGTTGGCCGCCTAAAAAGCCAAGTTGGTCTCTATACCATTGCTGTGGATCTTGTGATTTAGTAGCTGCAAAGTCTTTCCATAGCTGGTCATAGTTTTGGTTAGTTCTATAGTAAGTATTTAATTGGTCTGCTAACTCAGCCATTGTTGGGGGTGAAGCTGTTTTGGCAGGAGCTGGATCTTGTACTTGACTTCCATCTTCTCCATCATACCGCAATGCAGCAATACCACCGCTAGCAAAGTGATCCATTAACTCGCCAGTGACAGGGTTGGTTTTGGCTTCATAACCAGTTTGCATGGCAATATTTTGCGCCCCAGCGGGTAATTGTGAAGGCGTAGCGTATTGAGTCCTGTCTTCTTGACTCTGTGGATACATGTTACTGGACATAAAGTCCAAGCTAGGCAAGCCTGTTTGCGGGTTAGAAAGCATAATTGTTTCCTGTGATTTTTATGGATTTTACCATTTAAACCTTTACTTTTAAAACATTAGCATTAGCCGTATCCACATAAACATCCCCTACTCTTAGGCTAGATAATTCAACTTGTGTGGGTAAACTAAGCGTTTGAGTTTTAGAAATAGCGTTTATTTGGCTAAAATTCATTGCTGAAATTACTGTACTTATCCCATTAACGGTGTTTCTTTGGGTAGAAGCTGCTGATGGTCCAGCGTTATCCAATGTACCAAAATATAAGCGCAATACGTTATTTAACTGATCTTGATACTCTTGGCTGTATTCAGCAGGTGCAATAGGTAAGTTTGGGCTTTTGGTAGTTCCTGTGCTCATTAACTTCTCCTACCGTCTGGTCTAATATCAATACGTGGGCTACCCAGCTGCCAAGCTACACCCAATGAATCTGATCCAATTCTAAATGCCATTTGGCGACCACGTAGGCGGGTATAGACCTGACCAGTAAACTGTTGGATTGTATAGGCTGGATAATTAACGTAGTTTTGCGAACTTTGAATAGATGGTACATCTGCTAAACCATATTGTGTACCGCTATTTTGACGTGGTAATAGCGTCATTGTGACGTAAGGTTTATTTACATTTGACCCGTTAAAGTTTACATCAGGCAACATTCTCCATACATAACCAAAGTTATGCCCATCCCCAATATCAAAATCCGAAGATTGTACATAGGAAACGATAGGCACCGTTGCTAGACCAGATGCGTCATCTGTACCAACTTCATGGTAAACAATACGTCCAATTGGGTTTCTTACAGAATCTTGTCCAAGCACATAAGCGCCCATTGGATTTTGACGAATTCCAGAATCTAGCCAAGCCGTGCGGTTCATTGAGCCGTAATACCATACTTGATCTACATAATTGTAAATAACATACGTATCAATAACTGTACTATTAAGAGAACAGAAGAACCACCATACTTCATTAAATCCTTCATTTCCACCGCAAGTTACTTGGAACGATTGGTCTTTATTAATATTAGAAAATATAAACTGCCGAAGTGCGCAAGGTAATGTTTGTACACGACCAGAATACATATAAAACTTATCCGTACCCATCCAATAAGTAACGTTGTTAATGGTAATCATGCAATCTGGGGACATAATAGAAATGTTATCCATCAAGATGTTAAATCCCCAAACGTAGGGAGGCCCTAGGTATTGCATAGAATAGATAGCAGAATCAGTCCATACTAAAATTTCTTGGCGAGTCGCCCTCGCATTCATAATGTATGAGCCATTGGATAAACGAAATTCACCAGCTTGGTTGGTAATAGCAGGAACCCATTGGTAGGGGTTTTGTTGATCTGACCAGCGCACTAACATTGGATCAAACCTACTATTAGAATTATTTGGATCGTATGAGTTAGCGCCAAAAGCAATTACAAATCGCTGTATAGCTGAAGATACAATCGCATTAGTTTTTATTGGAACCCATACACCAGAACCAGATGAAGCTACGTTTGCTAAATCAGACAGGTATTGCGCACGAGCACCTACCCCGTTATCTGCAACCCAATAAAATATTTGCCCACCACGTGGAGCAAGAACTAAGTCTTGTCCAAAATTATCATTAGACCAAAGCCGTAATTGTTGTCCTACACCTGCACCTGTATCGTATGAAGAACCCCATCCACCACGACTCCAAGGTCCAGCACCCCAACCATTACCTACAGAATAAGTAGCTAATCCTACAGGGTATTCGTACTGAACGGTAAGCACGCCACCTGCATTAGATACAGAAGATGTTGTAAAAGTAATGTTTGCTAAATTACTATCAGTGCCAGAAACAGCTAATATATAGTTATAGTAAGCAGTATATTTAAAAGTTTGGTGCTCGCTATTAATAGTGGTGTTTGCTATGCCGCCTACATTAGAAACAGAACAATTTGAAAAAATAACAAAATCGCCATTATTAGCTTGGTTGGTACTGTCATACCATTGAAAAAATGCACTAGCAATATTAGCGCCTGCAGTGTGTGTTGTAGCAGTTGTATTGTTAAACCCACGAATACAGTTAGAAGCTACGTTAGAAGTTAATGTGTTGTAAAAAATTTGTTCATTATTTATTTTAATAATGCCGTTTTGTGGCGGAAAGTTTGTACTAGCTGTAAAAGTAACGGTATTTGAATTGGATGTTAGATTGGCAGCTAATGTAGTAAAGCCCGTAGATATGACATTTGCGTATGAAGAAGTAGCAACGATAGGCGTAATGTCGTTATATACACCGCCTTGTTCTATATAGTATTTAAGGTTTGTGCCAATACCCAGCAAGTTAGCGCCAGCTAAAGTAGCCCAATTCCATAATGAACGGGCAACACCAAGAAAATAATTAAAACTTAATTTAGACCAGCCACCGATTTTTTCTGGAAAGCCTGAGCGGAAACGAATTTTATCACCGTCATAATAGCCACCCTCGTTAGAGTAATCCGTACCTTCACGATTTAATCCGGGTCTAAGTTGTATTTTTTGTAATGGCATAGTGGTTTACCCTAACATCTTTAATGCTTCTTCTTTTACTTCATTTACTCTACGTTCCCAACCATTACCAAACACAGAAAAAGTTTTTAGGGACTTTAGGAATTGTAATCGACTAGCACAAAAGTTTTCAATTAATTCGTCACTGTTGTGGGTTTTTACGGCAGCCAAAGTAATCGGGCCAATACCACCGTCAACAGGAACCCCAACACAACCCTGCAACAACTTAACAGCACTCCCCACCCCGGAATTAACAGCGCAATCAAAAACAGCGTAGTCAACACCAGATACAAGCTCATCAGCTCTGCAAGCATCCCAGTATTTCCTTTTATATAAAGGGGCAACATCTTCAGCAGTAAGTGCTCTCATTTGCTTCTCATCTACAGGATGCCCAACCCATTCTTCCCATACTTTAGCAGTTACGCCAAGGTTACTCATTCCGCCCGGATCACGACTATCATTAACGTAACCGCTTTCATGGATAAGCAATTTTTTTAAGCAGTTGTTAAAGTTATTTTGCGACATTAGCAGCGTTAGGGTTTACTTGGTTAGTAATGGTAGTAACTAAAGTAGTAATTGTCTTTTGCTCTAAATCTTGATTGATAAGTTTAAATTCTTCCACAGCGCAAGCAATACCAGCAGCAATAGCAGCATCAGTACCGCCTGTAGCCAATCCACTTAAAATAGCCACACCAATAGCAGTAACCGCTTGGGTTAAGTCGCTTTTGGCAACAGCTTCTAAAGCAAGAATACAGGCTTTAGCATCTTGTTCGATCATTAAACCGACTGGGTTTGTATTTAACCAATTAGCTACTTGATGTTCTATAGCAATTGCGTCTGCTTCTAAGTTTTGAATAAATGTCATTTTGTGTTCCTAAAAATAAAATGTTGCATGAAAATACAAACCATCAAAAATAGGAGCTATTGATGGCGCTTTGTTAAATGGATCTAATGGTTGCTGTGTGTCTTTGCAGGTAAGTCCATCTATATTACAGTCCTCATTGGACAGAAGTATTATCCCCACTCGGTGATCCGAAGCCCACCCTTTTACTGGTGATAACGCACACGATGCTGTTGACAGCACTAATAATAGCAATAAAGCTACCGGCAAACACCGTAATTTCTTCAGTGCTAAACTGAGGTAGGTTGACACCATATTTAATAGCCACCACATATAGCGCTCCCAAAAATGCGGCTACTGAGTTAACGGTAATGGTACCGTCTTTCCATGCTGTTGGGTTATTAACCTCATTGCCTTTTTTAAACAAGTCAAATAGCGCTAAAATCTTATCCATAATATTTCCTTATTTTGAAATAAAAACTGTTTTATTACCAAGTAATACCAATAACAGGCACAGAAGTAACTGCAATAGCTACGTGTTGTTCTGGATCAGATAAATCAGCGCCACAATCATTGCATTTTTTAGCCTCTACTTCAACAGCATCTACATCTCTGTGACACTGTGGGCAATAGATTTCAATTTTATGGGCGCATTCAGTTATATCTGGCGCTATTTCTTTAGCTTGGTTTTCAATAATCATACAGAACTCCATTGCTCGGTTGGTTTAGTAGGCCATACTGGTGCAGCTTCAGGATATACAGCCAGCTTGCGCAGAGCGCTGCGATAAGTAATAAAGTCTTGTGGGTTTAATAGATACGGTTGAGACTTAGCTGGGTCTGCCACATCAGAAATAGTTGTCCAGTCGGTTTCATAAAGAAGTTGGCTAGCCTGCTGTTTGCATGCGTTTAGTGGGGCTTGCTGGTCAAGAACAATAATTTCATCGTTAACTTGTTGTTTTGTAGGTTGTGGAACATCTGGTGATAACCAAGTTATTTGGTTGTAGTCTTCATCCACAATACCAAAACTAGCAGTAGGACATAGGGCTTTAAGAGCCTGTGAAACTGTGGCGCTCATAGAATCTCCAATAGGGTAAGGATTGCTCGTTGCTGGTTGTTATATACAACATATCCACTTGTATTAATATATGGTTGATATGTAATAGCCGATGTGGTGTTTGGAGTATCTATAAATTGAAATCCAGAAGTACCGTAAATATTTGTGTCAGTTGAATTTGTAGCGGAAACGCTAAAGTTAATGGGTAACCCGCCAGTCAAATTACGACCATTACATACCATAGTGATATAAGAATTTAAGGCAAAGCCAAAGTTTGTTTGGGCACAACCAGCTGTTAACATTACCAAGATTTTGCTTGAAGTAGATGTTGGGGTAATAGTTGCAGTGTGGCCTGTTGGGAAGTCTGCACCACCACTATATCCTACTGAGTTTGTATATACAGACTGTACTGTTTGAATAATACGGCCTGTAACCCCAGTAATGCCAGAGGCTGTTATAGTACCAGCTACGTTTAAGTTGCCAGTTAGTGTTTCATTTACACCATAAATATTACCGCCAGCAGTAACGTTACCTGTAGCATTAAAATCTCCAATAACGCTATTACCAGATCCTGATGCGCTATAAAAATTAGTTCCATCACAATAGACTTGAGCAGTTGTACCATTAATAATGCTATAGCCATTTCCACCAGAAGTCTTAATAGTGACATTAGCACCGGATTGGTTTTTTACTACATAGACTTTTTGTACTGATGGGGCTATTAAGTTCTGTGGGGCTAAATTATTACCGCCTACTACCAAAACTGCATTACGGGCTTCATCTGAAGCGCCTTGGTAGAACGATAGGGTATAAGTAGCATTGGACATGCTGATGGTTTGAACACCAGTAATAGCTTGTTCAACAAGCGTTCCAAAATTATTATTAGTTGTAATACCCCATGTGCCAGATTGTTCACCTTGTCCGATGAGTTCTAATCCTAACGAGGTTGAATAGGTACTTGCCATGTTTTTCCTTTATGCAGCAACTAGCTGCCAATCAGTTGTTTCTTCATCATCTACATCTGTCCATGTTACTGGAGGGTCGTTAGTTTCTGCTCCATATCCTGCACCATAACCAATAGTTGCAAATGGCGCACCACCAAATATTGAACCACCGCCACCATCGTATTTGTAATAAAACACGTTTTGCCAGTTTGGAACCTGAATATCGTCAATTTGACCCCAGACCAACACATTTGCTAGTATTGTATTACCTTGTACTCCCGTTACATAGACGTTAGCATTAGCTGCAGGAGCTATAGTTCCTACCTGACCAACACCTTGAACGCCTGTAACCCGTACAACAATACCCACAAAGACGTTTACATTACCTGTCTGGCCTACTGCTTGTACGCCTGTAACCCGTATATTAGCAGATAAAGTGACATTTACCGAGCCTAATTGGGCGTTGGCTTGCACCCCAGTTACCGATACATCAGCGTTTGCTTTGGCTATAACAGTGCCTAATTGGGCAGGGGCTTGTACTCCTGTTAATAAGACGTTGCTATCGGCATTTGTATTTACTGTGCCTGTTTGTCCAACACCTTGAACGCCCGTTAAACTGATGTTTGCTGTGCCTGTAACTCGTGCAGTGCCAGTCTGTCCTACTGCTTGAACCCCTGTTACATAGACTGGAGTTGATGCAAGGGCTGTGGCTGTACCTGTTTGACCAACAGCTTGTACGCCTGTTATAGAAGCATTAGCGCCAGCAGCTACTACGGCAGTACCCGTTTGACCTACACCTTGAACTCCTGTTACTGGGACTACGGCTGCGCCAGCTACGGTTAAAGTTCCTGTTTGTCCTATGCCTGTAACACTGGTTACTGGGACGTTAGCATAGGCTGTTACTGATGCAGTACCGAGCTGAGTTACACCTTGAACCCCAGTTAAAAATACATTGGCATTAGCTGCAGTTGTCGCAGTACCTACTTGACCTACGGCCTGAACTCCTGTCAGGTTTACACCAATACCCTGCTGGACTGCTACCGTGCCAGTTTGTCCTACGCCTTGAACACCAGTAACGCTAATTATTTGGTCAGTTTTTAAACTAACTGTACCTGTCTGTCCTACTCCTTGTACACCAGTAGTTATTGCATTTGCACCAGCAGTTGCTGAAGCAGTTCCTAGTTGGGTTACACCTACTACGCCTGTTAGGAATACGTTAGCAGAGGCTTGAGTAGTTACTGTACCTGTTTGACCTATACCTGTAACACCTGTTACGCTGACATTAGCAGCGCCTGTAACTGTTGCTGTGCCAAGCTGAGTATTCCCCTGTACGCCCGTTACTGTAACGGATACGCTGATTGACGAAATGCCAGCATCCGCAAACGGAGCGCCAGCGAAGGGGAAAAATCCGTACATGGATTAAGCCGTGTAAGTGCCGCTGGCGTAGAAAGATACTACCGTGTTTGATCCGCTTGTTGTTACAGCTACGTTAGAGCCAGTATAAGAATTTGAAAAGCTAGATGTAGGAATGGATAAAATAATTATTCCAGATCCACCAGTTACTCCAAGTTGACTTCCAGCGGAACCACCAGCACCACCACCAGTATTTACTGTACCAATAGTACCTGCAATATTAACCCCACCTGCGCCACCACCACCAGAACCACCTGTTCCAGCAGTACCGCCTGTTGTTACCGCACCACCACCACCGCCAGCATAATAAACAGCGGAACCAGTAATGCTAGAGGATACACCAATACCACCGTTACCCGCAGCACCAGAGCCACCACCAAAACTTTGTCCTACTGCACCGCCACCACCACCACCTGCTGCTTGGTTATATGAAACACCTGGAACAGAAGAACCACCAGCAAATCCTTGCCCTGAAGTTCCAGCACCTCCTGCTGTTGTGTTATTTCCGCCACCGCCACCAGATCCACCAGCTTTACCGTCACCACCAGCACCAGAACCACCTTGACCGCCAGAACCACCGCCACCAATAGCAGTTTGGCTAAATGCAGAGGAGTTACTTCCGTTATTTCCTTGTGATGCAAAACCAGATGTGCCAGAGCTTCCTGTACCGCCAGCACCTACTGTAATTGTATAGGTAGTACCAACTGTAGCTGATGCAGTACTAGCAATATAGCCACCGCCACCGCCTCCACCACCGTCATTTGTTCCAGAACCACCACCACCAGCAACAATAAGATAAGTAATTGTATAAGGAGCAGCATTAGTTACGGTTGCCCAAGCGCCATTTAAATATGCTTCAAAGTTTTTTCCAGTAGTGTTATACCGCAACATTCCGTTGGCTACGTTTGCACCAGCAGGACGTTGAGCTGTTGTTCCGTTAGGCAGAGTAATAGCGCCAGTAGAAGTAAAGTTAGCGTTCTGATCTGTACCGATAATGACGGCAGTTGTATTTGCAGTTTGAAGTACAAGCGTACCTGTAGCGTCTACTGTTTCAGTTAAACCAGTACCAGCGTTTGCGTTTAATGTTGTCATGCTGTGTATGTCCCAGATGAATAAAAAGATACAACTGTATTTGATCCGCTAGTAGCTACAGCTACGTTAGCGCCAGAATAAGAATTTGAAAAGGAAGATGTAGCTATAGAGATAATAATTACACCAGAACCACCGTTACCGCCAGCTCCACCACTATTACCACCACCACCTCCACCGCCTAAATAAGCAGTTCCAGCTCCGCCATTAGACCCGCCACCACCAGAGCCACCTGATCCACCAGAACCAAACGAAGCTCCACCGCCACCGCCAGCGTATGCTACGGTTGAACCTGTAATTGTAGAGTTTGCACCAGCACCACCGTTACCGCCTACAGTAGAACTGCCATCTCCTCCTGCACTACCTTTACCACCGCCACCGCCAGAGCCATAATTTGGTCCAGAAGCACTATGTATACCACCAGCATTACCCTGACCAGAAGTTCCTGAACCGCCACCAGGATGTGATCCATCTCCAGTACCAGCCTCACCACCACCTGAACCACCACTAACACCAGCAAGATTTAAGTTTGATCCACCACCACCACCACCTACAGTTGAAGTTAATCCAGTAAAAGTAGAAGCGTTTCCGTTTGTTCCTTGGGTTGAACCAGAACTAGAACCTGCACCACCAGCACCAACAACGGCTGTATAAGTAGTTCCTTGTACAAATGTTGTAGTTCCCGTAAGCATCCCACCAGCACCACCTCCGCCACCAGTAGATCCTCCAGCACCACCACCGCCAGCTACCATCAAATAAGATGCGGTATAAGAAACGCCATTACCAGAAATTTTTGCCCAACCACCATTAACATAACCTTCTAACTCTGGGCCATCGGTGTTATAACGAATCATGCCATTTACTGGCGAAGCTGGACGCTGTGCTGTTGTACCAGCAGGAACTTTTACTGCACCTACACTAACAAAGTTAGCATTTTGATTGGCATTAATAGTGATTGCGCCTAGTCTGTTTGTCTGAAACGTAAGGTTAGCCGTGCCATCAGATATTTTATATAGAGCTGTGGCTGTTGTAGCATTACCAGCGGTTGTATTTATAGTACTCATGGCGCAGTTGTATAAGTAACGCTGTTAACCGTTAAACCGCTAGTTCCATTAAAGTTAGTATTACTATATATAGTCATTACGTTGGCAGTATCCGTAATGCCAGGAGTAAACTTTGTTGTAACAGAGCTTGCTGGTGTATTTGTAGTATCAGGAAAGGTTATGCCAGCGCTACCGCCAGCAGTCATAGTCATGGTTATTCCATATTCACAAAAATAGTATTGTCTTCTAGCGCTTCAATTTCATGCCATTCATTAGCAACTAAATTGACCGCATCGTCTTTTGTAGTTAACACTACTTCTTTATTTTCTTTTCTAATAACACAAGAGCCAGCAATGCAAAAAGTTCCATGCCCATAAGTATGTTCGTGTCTTGGTAAGCCCTCGCCTTTATTGGCAAGAAATTCACTAATCCGTACACCTCTATAGACAAAGGATCTGCTTAATGTTGCTGGTGTTGTCATGTTATATAGAAGCAATAGTTGTTACTGCATCCCAAGCCTGATTAGCTTCGTTCCATGTATATTGACCGCCATCTGTAGGCATTGCAACAGGCGCTGTCCAAGTCCATGTAGGCGCAGAAATTGTCCATGATGGGAAAGGTTGAGGTGCATAGAACACATCGTTTACTGCATCGTATGTATAACCAATACCAGCATAGTTACCACGTAACGGAGTTCCGCCTTGGGTGTGTTGTCCACCGATAGTGTTGTACGAAGTTTGAATCCAAGTACCAGGACTCGTATCTACGAAATGATTAAAAAAATCGGCTTCAGCGACAATTACTTGCTCGACTTTACCGTTGTTTACTTTTGCAAAATGGCCCATTTAAATCTCCTTTAGTTAAGCCGTATAGGAACCGCTTGAATTGAACGTTAATATTGTATTAGAACCGTTTGATGTTACTGTTGGTGAGCCTGTAGTTGTACCAGTGTAGTTTGTTGTTGGGATAGAAATGATTACAATTCCTGATCCACCAGCTCCACCTGATACTCCAGTACCAGCAGAACGTTCTGATCCACCACCGCCACCACCAGTGTTAGTTGTGCCTGCAGAACCCTGTCCGCCAGAACCAGCTCCACCGCCACCTGATCCACCAGCACCAGGAACGCCACCAATTCCACAAACAGTTACTGCTGATCCACCGCCACCGCCAGCATAGGTTCCCGTTATTCCAGCAGAACTTATAGTTGAACCAGCGCCACCAGCGCCAGCAGTTACTCCAGAACCAGAACCACCCACTGCGCCAGCACCACCACCCCCACCAGTACCACCATTTGGTGCTTGTCCAGTACCACCATTATTTCCTTGACCTGAAGTTCCAGAGCCTCCAGTGTAAGGGCTATTACCACCACCACCTCCACCGCCAGAACCACCAGATTTTGCGGGAGTTCCTGAAGCATATCCACCGCCACCGCCACCGCCTACTGCGGTAGTTAAACCCGTTATTGAAGAACTTGAGCCATTACTACCAGAAACACCTGTAGCACCTCCACCAGCTCCACCAGCTCCGCCACCACCAACAGTGACTGTGTATACAGAACCAACCACAAAAGTTGTTGTGCTGGATAAAAGACCCCCTGCACCACCTCCACCTCCTACATAACATCCACCGCCACCACCACCGCCAGCAACAATAAGATATGTAGCGGTATATCCACCTTGTTTAACAATTTGCCAAGCATTTGAATAAGTTTCAAGAGCATCTGTAGTCGTGTTATATCGAATAGCACCATTTGTTGCGCTTGCAGGTCTTTGTGCAGTGGTTCCAACAGGAACAACAACAGCGCCAGTAACGCTACTCATATCCACTAATTGGGATGTAGCTGTAAAGACTAAATTTCCGCTTGTATCTGCGGATTCGACATATGCCGTAGTAGTTGTATTTCCTGCGCTTATCGTACTCATGCTGTATATGTTCCGCTTGTTGTAAACGTCATTATAGTATTTGAACCGCTTGTTGTAATAGTGGCATTAGCATAAGTATTAGTAAAACTTGATGTAGCTACAGAAATAATTACTATTCCCGAACCACCTGCACCGCCAGCGCCTTGATTAAGACCAACACCACCGCCACCGCCACCTGTATTAACTGTACCATTTGAACCAGCGCCAGTACCACCATTACCACCACCGCCATTACCACCGCTTGAAGTGCCACTTACATAAGATCCACCACCACCACCACCTGAAAAATAGTAAACGCTAGAAACGTTTTGACCAGCAGTAGATCCTACGATTGGATTTATTGATCCTACGCCACCAGCACCGCCAGTATTGTTTCCTTGACCAGAAACTCCAGCACCGCCAGCACCACCACCTCCACCTCCAGAATAAGGGTTAACCGTACTTCCACCACCACCATTATTACCTTGACCTGATGTTCCAGAACCAAAACTACTGTTTTGACCACCACCACCGCCACCAGATCCACCAGATCCGCCTGCTCCTCCAGCAGCAGCGCCATATCCACCACCAAGAGCATTTAACGATAATGCACTAATAGTTGAGTTAGCACCAACAGTGCCAGGGGCGGATGCTTGATTTACAGCGCCAGCTCCACCAGCGCCTACAACAATAGAATACGTAGTACCAATACTTAAAGAAGTAGTGTTAGCTAAAAATCCACCAGCTCCACCGCCACCACCACCTGTGTTATATCCAACATAGTTATTACCACCACCACCGCCACCGCCAACAACTAAATAAGAAGCAGAATATGAGTAAGTACTTGTATTTACATTTCCCCAGCCACCAGATACATAGGCTTCAAGTTGTGAAGTACTAGTGTTATAACGAATCATTCCTGTTCTAGGAGTAGCAGGGCGCTGTGCAGTAGTTCCTCTTGGTAAATTTAATTCACCAGTATTGGTGTTCATTAACACTAATTGGTTGTCTGCAACAAACGTCAAATTCCCTGACGTATCAGGGGTTCTTAACAAGGTGGTAGTAGCGGAGTTCCCAGCCTTGATAGTTGACATCTTAGATAATTACCCAGCGTGAACCCGATGTAATTGTTACTGTTACACCGTTTGCGGTATTTACTGGGCCTACTGAGAATCCATTTACACCAGCATTAACTGTGGCATTAGAAGTAATGTTTACGTTCAAAGCCAAGATAGAACTATTACCAATACCAGTAGATCCGCCACCACCAGTAGATGCTGCCCATACAGGAGGCAAACTAGATCCCTGGCTTGTCAGTACATAGTTGGCAGTACCAAATGATCCGTTAGCACCAAAAGCGCCACTAGCATTAATGGTAATTGCATCAACTGAGCTATTGTTAACTACAAAGTGAATTGAGTTTGCTGTGGCTGTACCAACAACAAGGTCTGCTGCGCCCGCATAAATGTATGCTGTATTAGCTGCTGAAAGTGCGCCTGTACCAGTATATTTACTGGAAGTAATACCAAAGTCTGCGTAAGCGGTGCCCGTATCGTTAACTACTACAAAGTCAGTAGCAGCATTAGTTCCATTGCTTATATTTTGTGCAACGATCTGTACATATGTATTAGCAGTATTAGCGTAAGAGGCTAGTATTCCTGTATCAGAATAACTTAAAGTCCCATAAGAATAGGCGCCCGCAGCCGTATTAACAGCAATATTTGCAGTAGCAATATGATTTAAAGCAATAACATTTGTAAACGTACCATTAGCCGCAGTTGTTCCGCCAATAATAACGTTGTTTAAAGTACCACCAGTAATCGTAACGGCATTGGCGTTCTGGGTAGACATCGTACCCAAGCCAGTAAAGTTAGCACCAGAAATTGTACCGCCAGTAATTAATACGTTACCAGATGCAAAGTTAGTAACCGTAGTAATGTTGCTTGAATCAGCATAAATAGCCCGTTCAGCAGGATAAGTAACAAAGACTGCTTTAGTACCAACACCAAAGTTAACGGCTGTATTTGCATTACTAGATGCAAGAACCGTAGTACGAGCTAAAGATGTATTAGCTAGATAATAAGTACCAATACCTACTTCCCAGTTTGAACCAGACTGATCCGCAATGGTGTAGTAAGTAGTATTAGTATTACCGATAACAGCAAAAGACTGATAGCCTGTTACAGCTCCAGCCAATACTATCGTACCACTACCAGTACTTGTCGAGGTCTCTTGGACCCGATCCGCTATTACAAAAGCCATATTAGATCCTATTCCCTTTAGTCATATTTTCCTTAGCAGGAATGACTCTTAAATTCCAAGGCACATGAAGCCCGCATACGTCTTTGCCACGAATCGGCACTATATGATCTACATGCCACGCCTCAACGCCGTGTACATTCAACATAGCAGCTAACTGATACTTGCATTTTATATGAAGAAGCTGGCTTTCGGATAACCATTTTGGGGTTGCATTAACTTTTTTCAGCTTATAGCGTTTGGCTAAAGCATTGGCGGTACCACGATTAGTCTTGCTCCAAAGGCGCTGCTTAGCTTTGCGGTCTTCTGCGTTAGCTTGATAGGCACGTTTAGAGCGCTCTAAATCTAATTCTTTGTATTTGGCATACAGTTCTGCAGACAAATTTGGATTGGCGGTTTTTCGCTGATTGTAATATTCTTTAAATTTACTTTTACGTAATTCTTGATTATCGTAATGATTTTTGGACGATACTACCTTACGACAGTCTTTGCAGTCGTTACGATAACCATCAGGAGAGTCTTTACGTTTGTAAAACTCGCTTAATGATTTTTGAGCTTTGCAAGATACACAAAGCTTCATTACTTAGGCAATCCTGATAATAGCGTTGGATGAGTCTGCAGTAGGGAAAATCACTGTAAAAGTCCCGTTAGTAGCGGTCTTATCGCCACCAAAAGCCAACACTGCAACAGCGGTATTTGCAGTTGTAGTTGCGTTGTAGATCAAAGCACCGTTTGCAGTAATGTTTGCATTTGTCCATGAGCTATTTGCAAAAGACATAAACGCTACGTTACCTGTACTTGTCGGACTTGTGCTAACTGTTAAAGTGTTTCCACCAGTAGTATAGTTTGAGCCAGAGTTAGTTACTTCAGCAGTTGCTGTCCATGCTGTAGTAGAGTTACTTAATGTTGCAGCGCTTGTGTATAAAGCTATTTTATACGTTGCTCCACCTGCTACTAAGTTTTGCTGACCGCTAAGGATTTGTACCTTAAACGAATCGCACATTGCTTGGGTAATTGCCATTTTCTACTCCTAAAAATTTGGTTAATTTTACTACAGTTTGTTGTACTGCAACTTGGTTTGACCATCTCTGTAAGCATCGCCACGCTCCAAACCATCGCCAAGGCGTTTGAGTTGATGCATTGCTTCGTCATACTTAGCTTTATATTGCGCCGTTATATCAGCCTCACCTTTCATATAGGTATAAGCTTCAACAATAGAGCCATAAAGTAACGCAGGCGAATAGTTATCGCCAAGCCAAGAAGTACCTTGATCTACAATAGATTCTGGATAGTAGAAATAATGCAATTCTGCTGTATAAACAGCGTCAGGCGTTGGACCAAGAATAAAAGATAATTCATTAGGATCATTCAAACGAGATCCAAATAGTGCGTAATACTTAGGCAAACCAGTAGCATTTGGATTTGGATAAGCTTCTCTAATGTAATTTACGTCTTTATTTAATAAGTATTGGTAGTTACCCGTAGTATCTATAACTGCAATAGAGTAAGTAGACAAAAAATCATTTGGGCAAGCCAAGTACTTATTATTAGCTGTTAAATTACCAGTAACGTTTTTTCGCAAAGAAGGTATCTGCACCGTATTGTAGATGCGCTCCTCTGCTTGTTGAATGAAAGTATTAATCTGCGTTGTATAGCTGACCGTACTTCCATTAGCAAGAAACGTATCCGGAAATATGTTTTCCGTGTACGTCTGTATCTGAGCGAAAAGAGTGTTGTAATCCATTAGGCCATAGGTCCACGGGACTTGATACCTTTAATTGCAGCGCCAGTACCACGAATGGTAATGCCATCTGTCTTGGTATCAGGCTGACTCTTAAACAAAGTGCCAATAGCTGGACGTAAAGCATCTACAGGCTTGCCCTTAAGAACTACAGCAGCCTCACCATCAGCAGCACTTGTGCCACGTTTTTCGTAAACTGAAGCATCCTTGTTGTTAACATTTTTGCCAACAACAACTGCAGGACTATTCTTAGTATTTGGTTTAACGTTTTTAGCGGTAGCCATATTAACGACCTCTTCCTGCTGATTTTTGTAACATAGCACGAGCCATATTGCGTCCAACAGCTTTCATGGAGTTACCCAATTTCTGTGGACCTTTGATTGGACCTTTTTCAATCCCCACTGATGGGCCTGAATCACCAAGGTTCGTACCCTTAGTTTTACCTGATTTTGTTACGCCGTCTGCCGCTTTTTTGAATGTCATAATTACTCCTAAGAAATTACTACCGTTACTGTACCAATTTGCCCATAACCTTTCAAGTCATCTGGCGTTAAAACATTGTCAAACAGCCTAGAACCCCCGACTGGATTCCAGCCCCATTGAAAGATCCTACTGCCCATATCTTGATTGCCTAGTCCATTTGGACCAATACCAGTCAAGTTAATCTGCAATCCATTTGTACCAGATGCAAAATAACTAACATCAGGGCGTGGTTCCCGAACCGCTTGCGGATCGTTAACTGGGTACATACCCAATTGTAACTGAGGATGATCAGGATCCCAACACTCATGGCACACTTTAATCTTATACGGCTTGGTTTTAACCGTCTGCGTCCGAAGCTCCTTGAGCATGAATCTTTGGTCGCATCTATCACATTCGGCAATTGCCCATTTGCCAGAAGCAAATTGATTAGGCATTTTTAACTTCCTCTACCGTAGAACGTCATCCTTGGTACAAACCGTATAGGAGCCTTATCTCGATCTTCATCTGCCGCCAATTGAAACTGTTGTTCGTAATCCGCTTTAAGCATCGGAATGCGGTTCATATCCATGTCTGGCAACTTTGTTGCAAGCTGATATGCTAATCCAGCAACCATACAAGGAATGAAACGGAAAGGAATGTCTTGTACATAAGCACCTGTACCAGCGTCTTGAATGCGGCGCAAACGATAATAAACGAACAAATACTGGTTTCCGGGTGCATTTGGCGTCGGCCATACATTAATAGACGGTAAATTTTGTACTGTTACGATAGCACCAGCGTTATGAGCCGTAGCCGTTGTGCCATTTTGACCACGAGCGCAATTGATTAGTTGATTTCCGTTGACATTTGGATAGCTAATAATTTCATTATCTAGCTGGATAAAGCCTGCAGAAGCTAATCCCGATGCATTTGAAAGAGTAATTGTGGTATCTGTAGACGATACATTAGCCGTTGTAACCGCTGTGGTAGGGTTAGCTTGTCCTGATTGACGGTTAATATATACCTGAATTGGGCGCCCCTGTGCGAGCTTATTAGGCAGGCTCATGTAGGTCGGCTCAGCAATACGACTGATATTGATGTCGATCTGGTTAGAAGTACCGTTATTTTGGCGTATAACAGTGTCCATGAGGTCGATTGTGTCTACTGGTAAGGGGTACATAGCCTGACCCGTTACCATCGGTATAACGCCCTGTTCTACGGTCCACAGATTAATGCCCCGATTAGCCCATTCAATCGTTAATAGATTGAGTGATCGTCTAGCTGTACGAAAATCATAACCAGAACGTAACTCTTTACCGACTCTCTCGAAAGCCTCTTCTATTAAGTCGTTTACATCGAGATTAAAACCAGTGGTTCCGGTAGTACTCATGCCAATTTATCCATTTTTGCTTGCAAGCGTTTGGCTGCTAATGCTGCATGTGCTTTTTCCATGCCACGTTTTTTAGCAGAAATACTAATATTTTTTTTATGCTCTTCAGTAAAGATTTTACCAGTCATGGCAATAGACTGTCGGTTTTTTTGATCATCCGATAAAGGCTTGCC
>Ga0208741_10000268_pt1 | contig 27000 bp, 34 predicted proteins | sample CryBogCBE03Jun09_FD_184576 | JGI IMG/M metagenome (GOLD analysis project Ga0208741, IMG submission 184576) | Freshwater microbial communities from Crystal Bog, Wisconsin, USA - CBE03Jun09 (SPAdes) | ecosystem: Environmental > Aquatic > Freshwater > Lake | place: Crystal Bog, Wisconsin, USA...
CTGCGCCCGAGGTGCTCATGGTGATAGCCACCGAGCCTGCGGCGTTGTTCGTGATGAGCGTGGAGCCGTAGGAAGCCGAGACCGAGGCGGCGTTGCTCGACACCGTGACGCTCTGCGTGGTCTTGACTAGGTTGCCCAGAGTCGAGCCGGTACCGCCACGAGTGATTGCCAGCGTGTTGATAGTGTCGCCAATGTCGTTACTTGAAATTTCGTACCACTGCGAGCCGTTGTAGTTGACAAACGAGTAGGAGCCGTAGGCCGGAACGCTGAACGTCGTGACGCCGGTAGTGGAGCCGAGCGGAACCATTGACGGAGTAAAACTCAGGCTGACAGAGACCGATGCTTTGTTGATGACCGTCCAGTTAGAGCCGTCAATAGGGCTTGACGGTGCGGTCAAAGTCTGAGAACTGGTTGAGCCTGAGAAGATGGTTATCTCGTTGCGGCCAACCGTTGCCGAGGCCGAGCGTAGTTGGAGGTGAGACGAGATAGTCGTCGTCCACGTGCCAGGGGTGCCAGCAGTTGTGCAAACCCAGATGGTGCCGGTCTGATCAACGATGAAGTCGCCAACGGCAAACGTACCCGACGTAGGCGCGCCGTTTGCAGTTCCTCCGACGTAACGAGTAGCAGTCGTGGCGCCGGTAAGACCAGACACCTTGAGGTCAGGTACAACTACTTCGCCAGTGAACGTAGCGCCAGAAAGAGGTGCCAACTGGTTTAGCAAGTTAGCGTCTACGGTCTGGGCAATCTGGTAGTTGGCCGTAATCGTCTGAGCAGTGGTGCCGTATTGTGCGCGGGTGATGGTAAGTGTGTCACCCGTTACGTTTGTCACTCGGCAAATCTCGGCGTTGGCGTTAGTCGGCGCTTGACCCGCAGGCCAGATGGTCACGTCAAAGGAAGCGGCAGGGAAGTAAGAACCCTGACCAGACGTAACCGTAAGTGACGTACCGGACGTGGCGGGAGAAGGTGCGGTGACAACAAGACTGTACGCAAAGTTCTTTAGGGCGTCCATTTATTGTTCCAGTTCTGGTACGGTTTCCTCGTCAGGCAAATTCCACGAGGCAGTAGCGGTGGCGGAGAAATCGGCTGTATCCGTCATCACGAAATGGCGACGCTGACCGAACCTGTAGCGAAATTGACAGTGATGCCAGAAGGCAGTGAACCAGACAAGCCGGTAATCGTGCCACCGCCGAGGTAGGTTCCACCCGACGAAGCGGTGTAGACGCCAAACCAGCCAATGCCACTACCTTCAGCGGGCAGGTTGGTAAAAGTCTGACTGTTGGTTGAAAGTTCAGCACCACCCGAAGCCGAGCCAAACGTGATGGCTTGACGAGCGTAAGTGGAACCACCCGTGTTAGTAATCTCACCGCTGGTACCTGTCTGCCCTGGCGAGGTGGTAAACAGGGCAAGGTAGTACGTGGTGCTGGGAACAAAAATAGCGGCGATTGCCGTGTTCTCTGATGAGACTGCGAGTAGTGCCATTGTTAGTCCTTAGATAATTGATTCGCCCTTGTCGATAGCCGACTGGGCTTCTTCAAGGCGCTTGGTAATTTTGCTGTTGCCGATACGTTGACCAGTCTCGATTTCCCACTTCGAATCAGAGGTCTTTTCTAAAAGGGCTGAACCCTTGACGGACTTAGGCTGCAATCCGCTTTTGCGTAGTCGCCGGTAAGCGGCCACGTCTCGGTGCATCTTTCGTGTTTCTCGCTCGACGTTGCCAGCCTCGTTGCGCGTAGGCATTGCTGAGCCAGCGAACGTGGTCGAGGCAACCTTGCACCCGAAACAGTTTTCAGGGCAGAGGCCCCGGTTGTGCTTTACTGCGGTCATGCTATGCATCCTCCATACCCAGCCGCGGTCAAAGCGGTTTGCTCTGTCGCGGTGATAGCCGTGGGTCCCAAGTACACTTTAGCCACGTAGGGGTTTTGTGACACTGTTGTCTTTACTTGCTTGCGTGGGCTTTGCGAGTAGTCAACGTAGTACGAAGTTGAATAAGGCGAAGCTGGATCATAAGGGTTGTATGGATACGGAATGTTTGTATTCGTGTTGCCAATGATGTTGCCGCTGAGGTCATATCCATTGGGCGTGTCCTGCACATACGTGCCATCGCTTAGGAGAAAGACAGCGATGTACCGCTTGCGGTTAGGGAAGTACCTAAACAAACGAGTCCCCAGCCCACCTGCACCAGGCAGGATGGGTGGGTTATCGTATGCAACGGGCGGAGTGAAAGTTGCCACTCCGAACTACTTACGGCCTTGCGCTCCAAGGCGGAGAGCGGCTTCAGTGTCCGTAGTGCCACGTCCACCAGTGGTCTGCACCTCTGGGCGTGGGCCGGTAGCGTCACCGACAGGCATGTTCACACGGTCAATACCCATCTGGCTCTGCTCAAGCAAAGTGGTAGGGCGGAAGTCCATTGTGAAACCATCACGCGTAGATTCAGTGCTGTACACAGCGTCATAACGGCTTGGCATTAGATATCCTCTCGAACCTTGAACGGCATGACTTCAGGCTGAATGGTTGCAGCCGCGTAGTCAATGGTGGTGATGCCGGTAATCATTGGAGCCATGAAACCGTCGCGGTTCGTGTTCGCTTCCATGCCACGGTTGGCTGGGCCGGTCGTGGTCGTGGAGGTAACGGGAGTCGGAATGATTCCAGTGTCAATGTAGTTAGCGGCGGTGCTACGAAGGTCGTATTCCGAGATTGGCTTGAAGGCTGCGCGTGATTCCATTACATCCACCTTGCGTCTACGAGGGAACACTTACCGCAGTAGCAAGGGTCCGAGGTTTCTCCCTTGACTGCACTAGCGTTATTGGCGCGAGCGGCAGCCACACGGTCAAACGAACGACCGGGGATTGGGTCTGCGGATTCGATACCGCGAGTCAGGCCGAGGCCCGTAGGGGTTGTCATAGTTCCTCCGACGTGAACTGGTCAGATACGGGGACGAGTACACCGTCCTTGTCAGTGAGCCTCCCGCACGTGAGGCAGTGGATTTCATCAATCCCTGCCTGCACGTCACGAGAACCACAGGCTGCACAACTAAAAGGCCAAGGCATACTCGTCCCCTATCCTGACTAAGCCAAGTTGACGTTAGTGGTACCGGATTCACCCAGGTCAACGCCAGGGGTGTAGTAGGCGTTCGTGATGTCACTGTTGAGCAGCGAAGCCGACTCAATGCGAACAATCGAAGCCTGACGGAAGATGCTGTACGCACCGAGCCAGTACCAACCCAGCGGGACGTAGCGGCGCAGACGGTCAGTGATGGGACCGGGAACGACGTGCGGGTAAGCACCGTTTCCGTCAATCATCGAGTACGCCTTGGCAAGAGCCTGGCGACCGAGAATCATCGTACCGTAAACGTTCACACCCGAAGTCGTGGGCGAGGTGGTCGTAACCGTACCAGTGGTGACGCTACCCGTGGCGCTGGTCACAACAAAGTTGAACGCAGGCGTAGGAACAGCGGCAGTACCCGAACCAACCGAGATGGTCGTGATGCCGGTGACGGTGATGGTACCGACGACGGTAGCACCCGAAGTCACGAGCGTCGAACCAACCTGAGGCGCGTTACCAGTGTAGGTACCCTGGCCAACGGTGCCAGTGGCCGACGAGGCGGCGATGGCGGTCGTTACGGTGTAGGTACCGGCAGTGGCGGAAGCACCAGCACCAGCGAAGATAGGCGCACGAGGCGTCTCAATCCAACGGACACCTTCGAACGCACCCAACTCACCAGTCCAGATTTCACCTGGCTGAGCGTACACGTGAGGCGCACGCCAACCCTGAATGTTGGAACCAGCGACGGACTCACCCTGAAGGTCAGCCACAATGTCTGGGTGGACGTAACCCACGTACATACCACCAAAGGTAGGAACGTTCTGCGAGCGCAGACGCGCACGAGCGACACGAATGTCAAGGGCAGAGATGGTGTTGGAGGCAGCCACAGCCGAGCGAGCCGTAGGCGCGCTCAGAGCGGTCGAGCCAAGACCCGAAGCGTACTGTACGTTGGTACCGGAGTCCAAGGCAGCACGAGCGATCGTGTCAATCGACACACCAGCGTTGTAACCAACGACGTTGGCAACTACGGGGTCAATGTCCACGAACGAGGTACCACGCAACTTGGCGGTGGTGAGTACGGCGTTACCGTATTCAGCCAGCGTCAGCGTGACCTGCGAGTCAGACAAGGCAACGGTCGCCACGTCGCTCGACTCGGACAGGGCCGAGGAAGCGATGGGAAGGTCGTTGACAATGGTGAACGTCACAGACGAACCAGGCATCGACTGAGCAGTCGGCTGGACGTCGGCGGCGGCGTCAAAGTACAGTTCAGGACGGAGGGCGAAGTACGCCAGTCGGTCGTAGGCTGCCTTTGAGAAGTCAAGGGTAGACTGACCCGTGTAAGCGTCAGTACCCGCTACGTTGCCAAATTCATTGGCCATGGTGGGGGTTTCCTTTCAGGAAGTGAAAGGCTTAGTACATCCCCGTTGTGGTGACACCGACCTTGCGGCCTACATCTCCACGAGCGATTGCCATGACTTCCTCGACGCTAGATGCACCCGCCAACGCTGCGAAGTACTCCTGCTGGGGGTCTGGTGTAGCACCAACCGTACCAATAGTCGCACCCTGCGCCCGACGTAGGGCTTCAAGCTCAAGGTCACTCGACGGTGTTGCCTGCTGTGCTGGGGCTTCCAAGATACCGTATTCACGAGCCTTTTCCCGAATTGCATCGAGATCAGCCTCACCACGGTACGCATCACGGAAAAGGTTTCCGAGAGGCGAGTCTGGAATACCAGCCTTAGCCAACAAAACTTCACGCTTTGAGTTCTCAAGTTCCTGGCGCATTGCGTCCAGTTCCTTGCGAGCCTTCTCAGCTTCACGCAACTGCTTCCGAATGTTCGGGTCTAGCGGCTGGGTCTGCTGTTCTTGCTCATCAAATTCGTCGTCGTATGCCATGCAATCGCTCCTTGCGGGTACGCACTTTGCCAGAGGGTAACAAAGCGGATAAGTTGTAAAACTGCACTAGGTACGCATCGGGAATGTGCTGTTCCCAAATGGGGTTGGTGGTCAGCGCGCCTGCGGCCAAACAGGGCCAACTACCTAGAAACATTGTACAGTGCGCATAACGTAATGTTACGCTACTAAGTTCGCGCGGAACCTATACCCATGACACCCTTAGCGTTCTCGGCGTAACCGCCACCCTTTTCAAACGGTGCGGCCTTAGCCTGTTCTGCGCGAGCGACCTCGGTTTGTGCGGCGACTTGGTTGATGCCACCGAAGCCAGCGAGTTGCGAAGCGATAAGCGTTTTGGTGTCAACGGTAGGCGCAGCCAATCCAGGCAACGACTTGGTAAGGGCGACGTCACGACTGGCACCGAGGAGGCTACCTTCGATTTGAGTAACGCCGTAGCCGAGTGCCTGATTGCCTGCGGTGCTGGCGAGTCGAGCCATGTCTGCAAGCTGACTGCCCATGTTGCGCCCCACGCCACCCAAACCGACACGACCGGCGTAGTCTTGGATTTCGGCAGAGGCGACCTGACGTTGCATCTCTGGCAGACCCTCGACCGGCTTACGGCCTGGCAACTTGCCGGTAGCAAGATATCCCTTGATATCGTTTTCGTTGATGCCAAACTCACGTTGCAGGATTGCCTTGGTACCCGCGTCAGCGTTCTGCACTGCGCTGTAAATGTCCTGCACACGCTGTTGGTATTCAACGGGGGAAACGTTCCCGTTCAGTAGTTTGCCGACGTCCTGCTTGTTGGGCGCTGGAACGCCGTACTGCGTTGCCGTGTCACGGATACGCTGGGTGTACTGCTGGTAGGCGGATTCGGTCATGTAGACATTGACGCTGTTGGGGTTCTTTTCAAGGCTGGCGTTGTAAGCAGCAAGACCTGGGAATGCATTGTCGTAAGCCTGCTTGAATTCCTTTTGCGCTTCAGATCCGAGTGACGAGGGCAAGTTGCCGCGGATAATCTCGACCAACTCACGGGTGTTGGTGACATTGTTGCGCGGGTCAGTAATAATCTTGTAGACCTTGTTAGCCTCGCTTGCCAGTCCCCAGTCCTGCAAGTAAGACTGGATTACACCGTAGGCGCTTTCAATGGCGCTGGCGCTGGTCTTGCTAGTTCCAGCGGTGACAGGTCCACTGACCGTCGTGCTGGGCGTGATGGTAGGCGTTACGGGCGTTTTAGGCTTTTTAGTTGTGACTTCAACTGTTGGGACTGTGTAGTTGCCTAGGTTGTACTTCGAGATGTTGAGGTTGGTAGTTACTGCCGAGTAGTACTTGGTAGCGTTTTTTCCGTTGGGGTCAAAGCCAGCAGGGAACAGAGAGGTGATAAGCCCTGTTTTTTGTTCGGTGGTGTAAGGGGAGGTTTGAATTGCCTCATACAATTCCTTACCCGTTACCGGAGCGTAAGGCGCTTGGGACAATCCAGCTTTTGCTGGTGGGTAGTAAGTGAGTTTTGACCCAGCAGGCAAACCTAACCGGCTAGCAATGCTGGCAGGGATAACCATAGGCGGTGCAGTGTTGGCTGGCTTTATAACAATAGTTGGCAAACCTGTTGAGCCAGTTGCTCCTACCGAGCCGACGTCACCAAAGACATTACTCATTACATTCCTCCTGCGGGACGTGAGAAGTGTTCTTTCAACGCTTCCATAGTTTGCTGAGCGGTGTTGATTGCTTCAGGGGTTTTGTCATACCCGAAGCCTGGCTCGGTCATAATGTGTTGCTTCCATTGATCCAACGACATTGGGGCGGGGCGACCAGTCGTGGGGTCGACGCCACCACTTAGGGCCGCAGTTGCTTTGGGGTCGGACTGGAAGTTTGGCTCGAAGTCCTCGCCTAGTTTCTGCTTAGCAATCTGGCGGTAAGGGTCAAGAAGATAGGCGGTGGGGATGCCAGCCTTGATTTGCGTGGCAAGCGTGGGGTATAGGCCCTGTGCCGTGGTCTTGACGTATTCTTCAAACGCCTTAGCCTTTTCGGGCGTGACGCTTTCACCGGCAATCTGCTTGACGGTGTTCTCGGTTATGGGGACGTGATACAGCTCAGCCATCTGCATCAGGTCCTTATCGGTCATTGTCTTTTCTTGTGGTTTGGTTTCTTCAGTCATAGTTCCTACGCGTTCGCGGTCGGGGCTTTAGCCAGGGTGTTTAGTAGACGGGCGATTTTGGAAGCAGCAGGATTAGCGGCCGCTTTCTCCATGACGGCATACAGGCTTTGCTTCAGGTCCCACTTCTGGGTGCCACTGGTTGCGTTGATTTCGGCAATGTAAGCGTTGTAAATCTTGTACGCCTCGTTCATATTGTTTACGTCGTCCTTGCTCAACAGACCCTTAGAGATTGTCTCTTGCTGCATCTTGGGGTCGCTAACAAACTGACCGAGTTGCTGAACAGCGGCGATTTGGTGTTGCTTTGAAACAGATGTTATGAGTGGGCTAGCGTTGCTTTCCCAAATTGGATTTACAAATTTACCGAAGTCTTTGGTTGCCGCATCAAGAGCTTTCTTGCCTTGGTAACTAATGTTGTTGCGAGGGTCGTTGGGACCAAAGTAGCCACCGCCACCAGGCGCACCCGAACCATACGATTTGTAGAACGTTGGCTCCAAGTACTCGTAGTACCACTGATCGCCCATGGTGATAAGCGTTGCCTTCATGTACTCATCCGGCGTATCAGCCCTGCGCAGTTGCATACTGACCTGCGATTGGTACGCCGCAGGCACGTACTTGCCTTGGTTGTCAACCAACAAAGCGGCAAGGAATGGGATGCCATTCTCACCAATAAGGTTTGGAGCGTTGTCGTGCCACTTCATAAAGTCAGCAGTCTGACCAAATGGACCGTATGGACTTTGCGACGTCGACACGGTGTCAAGGAAGTTTTGTGGGAACTTGAGCGCAAACTCAGACACCGCACTGCTGTAGCCAATGGGCGAGCCATCGGGGAGTTTCTGCTTGAGAATCTGGTTGAACTCATTTGATTTAGAGAAACGCTCTTGCAACGACGTCGACACCGGCAGGGCGAACATGGTTAGCAGTTTGCCCATGTACAAACCAAGTGCAGCAACCTGCATTTCGTCTGCGAATTTCTGCCTGTTCTTTTCTCCGATTCTTGGGCTACCAAAATGAATCATAAGCATTTCGTCGGCGTACAGGTTGGCGTCAAGGTGCTTTTGTTCGGCAGACGCAAACGTAGCCTTGCCGTACTTGTCGTAGTATTCCTTGATTAGTTGCGAGCGGAAATCATCCATCTTGCTGTGCATGGCTTTGATTTGCGCTTGCAACACAGGAGCGACGGTCATGCCGTTACCGGCTGCTCGTTCCCCTACAGCGAGACCTTCTTGGAAAAGGTCACGGTAAAACGCCGAAGGGAGAAGGTCGGAGAACATACTAGTTTTTGAACCAACCGGGCCAAGAGTAGCTTCCAAGAATTTGCTGTACGGTTTTGGATCAAACAGACCTGTCTCACCAAGCAACTTCTCCGCAATGCTGACGAACGGACCGGCTGGTGGCCGTATCATTTCTTCCAAGCCAGCCATGCCAGTTTGGTAGCCGGTGAGGATAACGCTGTTGAGCGAGCTGAGGCTACCGGAGTAGTCAAACATCATGCCGCTAATGTTTGGCCCAAGGTTGAAGATGTTGGACATAAAGCCAGGCAGGTACTCGGTACCGGGAATGGCGATAACCGGACTCTGACCATTCTGTGAGTGTGAGTGCAGGTAGTCCGTGGCATGGAGGGAAAACTTGAGGAACTCGGTAAACGCCTGTGGGTTTTCTTCCAGCATGCGGAACGCTCGACGGTACGCCTGATTCTTGGCGAACCAGAATGGTGAATAGATACGAGCGTTCTGTTCAAACGCAAAGCGGTCAGCAGGATTGTGAACATACTTAGCCATTTGGATAAATGAATTTTCCATGGCCTTGTTAATTGCTTGGTCCTCGGTGATGATGCCACGAGCAACCTTTTCGCGCAACGCTTCCATCTCAATGTGGAAGCCAAGCAGGAATGTAGGTTCACGGCTGACCCAACCAAGGAACTTGCCAAAGGTCTTGTCAAGGATGTAGTGGTTAGCGGCGTTGGGCGCTTTCAATAAAGTGCTAGCACCTGCGCCAATCAATTTTGCGCCGGGGATACGCATGGCGACTTCCATAAGTTTGTTGAACTCACGGACACCCTTGGTCTGCCACGGGAACTTTACGGGTTGGCGATCGATAAGGTTTTTGGGCGCACCGTCAAGCGAGGCGTACTGCTTTACCAATGCCGCAGGCCCCTTGATTTGCCCGCTAATAGCCTGGTCGAGAAGGTCATTGTGGATGACCCACTTGCCTTCCTTGTTTACACCAGAGAAGATGCTGAGTACGTCATACGCCGTTGTTTTAGCCCAGTCCTCCATTGGGCTACCCGTTGTAAGTTCAGGGCTTGCAATAATTCGGTTTGATGCAACGAATGGCGCAAGTTCTGAATCGGACAACGCTTGCTTACGAGGCAAGTCTAAGTTTGTCAAATCTTTTAGAATTTGCTCACGTTCATCGTTGGTGAATACATTGCCGCGAGAACTAGTAATTTTCCGCAGGTCCTTGGCAACTTCTAACAACTTCTGGTCACTGTGAACCTTACGCATGTTGTTGCCCAAGGCTGTGACAATGTTTTCTCCGTTTGCGCGTCCAAACTTGTCGCTGGCGTACAACTTCGACGTCATGGGATTGCCCTTGTCGTCGACGCCGTAAATGGTTTCAGCAGATGCACCGGAGATAGAGTCGGAATTGTACAACTGTGCGCTGGAGTGGCCAATGTCAGGGACAGCGCCACCCGTGAGTTGCAAAACAGTCTGAAAGTCGTCCAGCATGCGGTAAAAGCGATCGCCAGTCATGGCTTCAAGAATTCCACGCTGAGTACCAGTAAGCGCACCGGCAAGGAATCGCCCGGAGAACTTGGTACCGCCGTGTAGTAGTTCAGCCGCATCCAGCACAAGGCGCTTGATGACAGTCGCTTCAGGTACCTTTTTTATTCCCTCTGCGGTCTTTACAATGCCTTCTTGCAATGGCGCGTACTTGAGCATACGCTTGCCGATGGAACGGGTAAGGCTGGCTTCGATAAAGTCAGTGCTACCAAAGCGCAGGAGGTTTGGAATAAACTCTGCTCCGGCGATACGTTCAATGTACCCACCCGTTGACAGCATGAGTGGAATCAGGGCGTGGCTAAGAAGTCGGTTTAAGCCGTCAACGGCAAGGTTGCCCCAGTGAAGGTATGAGCCACCTGTGCGACCCAGTTGCTTCTCTAGTTGGGCATCAATGGCTTCTCGAACGCTCTTTTGCAGTTTGAGCTTTTCGTCAATCTTGATGCCAAAGAAATCAACGAAGTCATTGAGGTCCGACATATTGATTGGCAACGATTGCACGCGCGTGAACAGATGACGTTCAATATCTTCAAACGCCTTGAGTTGCCCTTCTAGCCTTGCAATCTGTTGGCCTGCATTTGGCGTAGCGCGCAATTTGTAAAATTCAGAAATAACCTTGTCAGTTTCTCGGAATACTTGGCGAGAACCCATGACAAACTTTTCAAAGTCATTCATGCCAGGCATTGTGCGGACACGAGCGAAAATGTCGGTGTAGACGCCCTGGGCATTCTTGTAGCCGTAAACAAGATTGCTAGAGAATTGGCTACCGGCGAAACTGCGGAGGCTACGAGTGACTGTGTTTGCGGCTGTTTTTTCAATGCCGACCAAACGAGCATTGCGGTACTGAGCCATAGCGGAATAGGCTTCTTCGTCCAAGTAGCGCAGACGGTTTCCTTCGCCAACAACTTCAGGGCCAAGGTGCTTGACTAATGCACTCATCTTTCGGACAATGCCAGAAAGAACTTGTGGGTCAATGAACTTACCCTGCGAGATGTGCGTGTCACCGTGACCAAAAAACCCAGTGACGGTCCTGTCGTCTACAAGCGCCTTGAGAGAATACGCTTCGCCAAATTCACCGTTGACGTAAATACCTGCGCGGCCACCACCACCAGCGTCGTACAACTGCTGCACCAATTCGCTAATTGTTTGACGAAGTTCGGTGTGGACAGCGGTGTAGGCGGGGGAATTGGTTGCCTTGGCGATTGACTGGTCAAGCATTGACGAAGTGAGATTGTTTAGAGCGTGTTGGAAATCTTGCGGGTTTGGCGTGTGCGTGAGCGCGTCACCCATGGCGTCGATCTCAGTACGCGAGAACTGACCTGACATTTGCATCATGGCTTGGATGGCGGGGATGGCGTTCTTGTCGCCCATGCGGAAGCTGTAATTCTTGATGTTCGGCATGCCCTTAGCTGCTTCGCCTGCTTCGCTGTACCAAGGTGCTTCGGTGAGGTTTGATGCGGCCTTACGACGTACCCAAAGTGCTACTTTTTTGGGAACGCTTTTCTCTGCCGCTTCCATGGCAGTGCGCGTGGCAATGTCAATGCCGTCTTTCTTCAGTGCGCGCTGAGCGCCAGAAAGCGTGGCGTAATCTTTCAGTGCAGCAGCAATAGTGCGCCAAGCCTTGCGCGTAGGCAATACGTTGCGCGTGAAGTAAGCACCGTCAGCGACGTCGGCAAATACTTGAATAACTTTTTCTGGAGTCTTGGCGTCGGCAAGACGATTGATAAAACGATCAACAACTTCAGATGGTCCTACAAGGTCGCGACGCAAAGTTTTGCGAATGGCGACAGCATCGGAGTTGGCAATGAAATCAATCATTCGTGCGCTACGAGAGGTGGTCCCTGCAACTCGAACGACATCAGCGCCACTCTCAACGCCAAGGCCCTTCCACCAACGGCCAAGCAAACCACCCAAACCTTCTGCGGTGTTGGCTTTTTCTAAGGTTCCCAAACCCGCTGTAACGGGGTCGGAACTAATAGTTGCGCCAAAGTCAACTGCACCGGAAAGCAATGAATACGGTGCGGTGCCTGGTTCGATACCAAACGCCTGAGCGAAACCCTGACCGGCAGAGATGCTTTGCTTGCGGCCAAACGCGTCGACGGGGTGTCCGTCCGCTACCGCTTCCCATAGCGCCTTTGCTTTGGGGTCAGACTGCACCGCCGCCTCGGTCATGTAATAGAGAGCTTGCAGTTGCATACTGCGGTTTAGTGCGTCAACGCCCTTGAACGCTTTTAGACCAACGCCAGGTACCCACTTGGCGGTGCCTTGAAATACCTTTACCGCATTCTTGAACGACTTAGGTGCGCCCGACAAACGTGCTTCGTCGGCCACCTTGGAGTCTGCCTGGGCTGTCTCGCTGAACTGTCGGCGCACCTGACGCTGGCGAATTGCCATGGCACGAGCAAGGTCGTCGTCGGTTGCTTTACCTGCGGCGGTACGCGCTTCAATGCTCGACAAGTTAGCGGCGTCTATTTTTTCTGCGGTGCCACCAATAAGTGCTTCTTCGCCAAAACGTGATGCCAGAATAAGTGGCGTTATGCGACCAAGCGCGTAGGGAACCCCATGACGTGCAGCGTCGGAACTAAAGAACGACACCATCTGAGATGCCTGCTTTAGACCAAAGTAATTATCTGGAGTAGGCACTTGTGCAGCAAGACCAGAGCCTAGATTCTTTACCGTTGTAAACGCGTCGTTCAAATTGGAATACATTTGACCAAGACCGTTTGCCTTTCCACGCGAGCCGACAAAACCAAGTGTGCCAACTTCGCCAACAGTGGTTGCGGTACGGTTGAGAAAACTTGCAGCGCCCTTAGCCGTGTCAGAAACAGTTTGAGCCGCACCATCAGCAAGACTAGTTACATCGTGCCACCAGCCACCAGAATTCTTACTTGAGTTTGCTTCGTCGTAAATTGAAGTTTTTACATTGTCAACAAGATTGTTGTAATTGGTAAGCATCCCCATGCCGTGTGCGTCGACGCCGCTTGCGGAGCCAATGGCGTGAAGTGTTGACGGGTCTGACGAAAGGAAGGGGTTTGCCTTGAGTGCGGTGGCAACTTGATCTTCGTATGAATTCAGTTCTTTTTGTGTGGCGAACTCTTCAGCCATTACATCCCCATTGACGAGGCAAGGGCTGACAGCTCAGCAAGAACGGGCGACGGGTTGCTCTGGGCGTGAGCAGCCATCTGCGCAGAAATTGGAATTTGCGTTGTCATCATTGCCTCCGAGCCAGCACCGGGGCCGTAGTCAATACCAGTTGTTACTGGTTCGGCAGGACGGTTGGTTTGTTCAAGGTGTGGCAGTTCGCCTGGTTGCGGCAAAGGCTTGCCAGCGGGTCGAGTGGGCATCTCTGGGGCAGCGGCAACTGGTGACGCACCCATTGGTACTGCTTGCTGTGCTTCGCGCTGTGCGGTGGCCATGCCATACTCCTGATTGGGAACGGTTGAGATTGGCTGGTTGAGATCGGTACGGTTTCCGTATGACGTACCTACTGTGCCTTGGCGAGCGCCGCCTCTACCCTTACGTGGCATTTATTAGACTCCTGCTGGTGCTGGTGCTGGTGCCTGAGCGACGGGACCGCCCGCAGGTGCGCCTCCACCGCTGTGAAGTTGGGAAATCAAAGACTGAATATCGGGTGCCTGCTGTGGCTGTGCGCCCTGCACTGGATTGTCGGGGCTGACGCCAAGACCAGGCTGTTGCTCTGGCGTGGGCTGTTGCTGTTGCGCCTGCGCCTGAGCCTGCGCGTGTTGCTCTTCCTGCATCTCCTTGTGAATCTGCGTTACCGCGTCCTCAAGGGTGGTGTGGCGCTCTGCCTTCTTCATGGCAATACGAGCGATGATGCTGGGGTCAAGTGCGCCTTGTGCGGCCTGCTGTTCCAAGCCGGTAAGCATCGCCTTACGGAGTCCCTCGACCTCAACACGGTCGGCTTCGGCAATCGGATCCTTGATGGCGGGGTCAAGCATACGAGCAGTTTCGTTGGACATGATTCCCATGCCGACACGCTGACCGATAGACACGACCATAGAGTTGACGTCGCTACCTGGCATTGGGTAGATGACCTTGGACACGGTAGTCTCAAAGGCTTCGTTAGGCGTGTAGTCGGGGCGCTCAATCTTGCCATCGGCGCTGAAGAAGAACATACTGGGCTTGTTGCCGTAGTACGACTTCATAATCTTGACAGCGCGAGCGTTCTCCAACTCCATTGAGTTAGCGAGAATCTCCTGATATTCCTGCAACGGCATGTCGATGGCAGAGCCGAGGACAGTGGCACCACGTCGAGCGGTACGGATGTTTGATCCGGACTCACCGTTCAGCTCAGATGGGATGTTACCCGTCATACGCTGGGCGCGCTCAAGATTGTTGATTGCAATCTGGGCGTCCTGCGTCTGCTGTGGGTGGATTATCTGAATCTGGCCCTTGTCGAGAATTCCTCGGATGCCCATCTTGCCGTCAGCCTCTTGAATGATTCGGGGGCTAGTAGGCGCATTTGCTGGTGAGACAACCCATTCGTCTGGGAATACATTGCGGAATACAGCAATGGTGTTGAGTGCATCTAACTTAGCCTCTCGCTGGTACATACCAAGCATCTGGTCGAATTGTCCCTGCAAGCGGTCAAGGGTAATACGACCGGCGATGACGACGGGGCAAACCTCTGCGCGGTTGGGGATACGCTCTAGGATAACGTTTGACGCGGTTCCCTTGCCAGGGTCGGAGCCAAACGGTGTAGCCTGCGGCTTCTCGGCGCCAACGGCAAGCATGACGGTTTCGTTGCCGTCCATGTATTCAAGAACTTGGAACAGGTCCGTCTTGCTCTTGTCGCCACGGTACAGCACGTTCATCTGCTTAGGGTAGTTCTCCATCAACCAACCGAGGGGTCGACGGTCGGCAAAGATGCAGTCAGTCGGTTCCATGTTGTCAGGGTCAATCATGGGCGCTGGGTACGTGGATAATGGGTTGCGTACACGCCAGAATGGAATCTGTCGGCGGTCGGCGGGGTCAAGTGCAACGGGGGAAAGCGAGATGGCCGACATACCGTAGGCAGTCAAGTGACGCGCACGACGACGTACCTTGGTAGTCATCTTGTTCATGTCCCACCAACCAAGGTTGGCAAGGCGGCGGTCACGCGCACGATTCTCCGACACCTGGATACCGTTGCGCAGTGCAGGGTACTGAATGTCAGGAAGAATTGACGCCACGCGCATAGAGAACTGGTCAATGCCCTGAGCGATAAGGTTAGGGATTGCTGGGCGCTCTGCTTCGTCAAGCTCCGGAAGTGGTACGATAACGTCGCCGTTGTAGTGATCGCGTACTTCGGTCATACGCTTGATAACGCCCGAGCGACCCATACGCCGCTCTTGGTACATCGTGACAATCTGCCCTGCCGCTGTTGCGTTATCCGGGGAGAGTCCCATTCATTACCTCAAGTTCGATAGTTGCGTTTGACGCACCCAATTGGGTCGCCAAGCCTGTACCTTCTGCGTCTTAGGCTGGTAGAGGTTGGGGATGTTCCATTCAAAGAACCACTCAGCCATTACACAGTCGTCTGTACGTCCGTGAGGATATTTGGTCACTTCGTCAATGAGCGCCATTGAACGAACTTTACCTTCACCCTTACCCATCAATCTTACACGACCGAAACGCCAATGTTGAGAAATCGTCGTAACACCGTAATTTGCGTCACTCTTGTTGGTGTTAGTGTTGTGAGGAATTACCTCGACGCCGTTGAGTTGTCGCCAGCGTTTGAAGTGGTCATACTGGAGCATGAACCGCTGTGCAGCGTTTTGCTCAATGACCCATGTTTGGATTGGGAAGCCCAGACTGGTCGATAGTCGTTGCCATTCTTCCATAACCCCGGTGAACTCACCGATATTGTAGTTGTACTCAAGAAATTCTGGCGCTTCCATTTTCTTACGAATAAGGTCAAGCAGGAACCGTTGCTGACTCTCTGGATGGTATAGCCAACATTGAATCGACCAAAAGTTAGTTGGCGAAGGGTCGGCTGTTGCGACAACCATGCAGTCGGCGGGATTGAGTCCCGGTGGTATTTCCCACCTGTCTCGGTCCTTATCAATGCAGCCAATCGATGTTCCGTGTCCATATACCCACTCGTTTCGTACCAGAGTTTCATCTAGGGCAATGTCCTCTTGTTGATAAACAACTGCAAAGCGCTCTCCACGATTAGACATAAGGTTAGATATTTCGCGCCAGGGTAGGCGCCGGGGGTCAAGTAAGCATCCTTTCGGGTAAGCCTCTGAACCTCGTTTATGGTGTCCTGGGTCGCATAGTTCTTCATAGTGGGCCTTGTACTTTAGGTGCTTGTATTTCTTGTCGTGCCGCAAGTTGGCGATTTCTTCGTCGGTAAGTACGTCAAGTACTTCCTCATCTTCGATTGGCTGGGTCATGTCCAGCGCAAAGCGGTACAGATCGTCTGGCGCTAGCCTCTGACCGATAAGCGCAAGCATGCCAGCCGGTTCCAGACGCGTCTCGGCCACGTCCTGATACCAGTCCTCCATAGCCTCCCGCTGTTCAGCCGAACGCACCTTACGAGGGTCAACAAGGTCGTCCCAGAAACAGCCGTCGAAGCGGCCGCCAATAAAACCAGAGTCCATACCATAAGCACTTAGTGTCGGTTCCTTTTCTGAGATTGCACCGGCATCTTCCGGCTGCATAACAATGAATGCTTCATTGGTCCATAATTCTTTGTCTAATGGTTTGAATCGCCCAAAATCTTGGGCAAGGGTGGACTCGGCGTCAAATGCTTGACCACGGGCTTTTAAGTTGTCGTCAGCTTGTTCTGGGATGACACGCTCCAGCGAACGACGCACACGCATCAAGTTGCGCTTGGCAAGGCTCATGGTGGCTGAGCCGGTCAATAGACGCACTGAACGGTTGCGGCAGATGATCCAGCACGTCATGTCGTGGAGCAGAGTAGTCTTACCGGAACCTGGTGGCATGTTCATCACCACGTATTCCTTCTGGTCAGACTCCAGCAGTTTGACTAACGCCTCGCCCGCTTCTTCCTGCCAAGGCGTAGATACACGACCAAAATAACGACGACGAAAGTAGCCAAAATCTTCAAGCGCCTGCTGTGCCTCAGCAGGAAGATTCTCGTATTTCTTCGGACCTTCAAGTTTTGACTCTGCTTTCAGTTCTCTATAATTAGAGGCAGATGAGTCAATTCCTTCATCGGCTCGTAGATTTTGGGCAGCCTTTTCGACTCGGTAGGCGGTGGCTTCCGAGAACTTCGCCTTCTGGGCGCTTTGGGCGATTGAGAAACCTGCCGCTCGTGCTTCAAAGTACTTCTTCCGCTGTACTGGTGTTACTGCCATTCAACTGTTCAGAGCAGTGGATAACAACCCGGTAATGCGGTAGGTCGGCACATTCCCGTCAAAGATAGAGAATATGCCACCGTTGCCATCCTTGAAGTCGCGTACTGCCACGACTAGGCAGTAATCCTCGATAGTGGGCATGTCCCAACGTTCGTCTAGTTCTAGGTCCTCGTTGACGCTAACTAGGAACTTGGGGAGGTTTTCCTCAAGCCACGACTTTAGGGACTCTTGGATTACATCCCCGTTTGACATTAGGCGACCGACGTGTCGGTAGGCTTGTTGGAGTTAGCGACCAGCTGGTTGACGACGTGATCGGCTGCCAGCAAGTTTGCTTCCAAGTTGTGAGTCTTGACAAAGTGTAGAGCTTCGATAAGTGCAGCGGCAGCGCTAGGCACCACTACGGCAAGGCCCTGCACAAAGGGAGGGATAGCAAAGCCAGGGTGGATGATTGCAAGCACCGACGTCGCTCCCGAAAGCAATGCAGTGATGTGAGTACTTAGGTTCTTATTCATATCCCCAGTATAAACAAGAAATCCCCCCAGTTACGATACCGAGGGGATTACTTGCGTAAGGTTTGAGTGTTGTCCGTTGTGAACACCACAACCCTACCACATTTTTGCGGGGACCCCTAAAAATTTTGGAGCACCTAGGTGCATATAAACACAAACCCCCCTGCCGAAGCAGGGGGGCTCGCATTGCGTTCCTCGGACTTTCCGAGGTTCCACACACACACGTAGTCAGCATAGCAGAGAAAGGGGGCGTAGTGAGTGTTCTGTCTCCCGCGGAATTGCAATACTCCAGTGTGCGGAATCCGCGGAATTGGCAGTTAGAAACCTGCGGAATTGCCTACTGGTTCTCGGTGGCGGGCTGGTCAGAGATTGGGTCCGACTTGAACTTCTCAGCTAGGGCCGAGCAACCTACACAATTACACTGCTTACCGCAGCCGCAGACAACACACATTATTTCTCCCAAGAATGGTCTTTACTAATTGTACCGCCGCGGGAATAAATGTTACGACGAATGAGCTTGCTTTGGCGGCCTCATGGTGTATCATGGAGTATCGCCGTTGGAAGCGATCGTGCGTGAAAGTCGCCGCGGAGTGTGAGTCTAGTAATAGATACTCGCCGTAGTTACCCGGTTAGAGCGGGATTCGGTTGGCGCACCCCAAACACAAACGGTCTAGTTTGTCTTGCACGTATGGCATTGTTTGGGAGAAACGTCGAGGCTTGCATTTGGCCACAGACAGTCCTTGCGCCGCGCGGTCTGGTATTGCGGCTTCTTTAGAAATGAGATAAACGTTCTTTAGAAGTGAGGGAAATGCTGGGAGAAATGTCTTAATAAACACTGAACGTAGTTGCTAATTCCTTGAAGCCTACTGATAGTGGATCTGAAGTAGAAACTAAAGCTGGATTGACAGTACCTTTTGTCTCCAGCCTGGCGGCTGTAGACGGCTTGGCTTTTATAAAATAACCCCGCTTAGCGAAGCGAGCGCAGCGAGTCGTAGCGTCTAGAGTCCCTGATGAGCGTAGGTGTGGAGAGAATGACAGTTTACCGTTCTTGGGATAAACAAACGGGCGCGCGGGGCCCGGCTCGGCACAATACCCGTCAGACTCGCGACCCTCAACGGGCTACGGGCGGGACACTAAAAACGCGGTTCGCGGTGGGAGGGGGCTGTATGGGCGGGCTATACCCCTTCGCTTCATCTCATCCCGCGACAACGGGCGGGCCCGATCGAAGACAACGCGATCCGCGACTACATCACCTAAACCGATAGTCTGCCGCGCACCCATCACTAACCTAGATAGCGCCGAGTGCGGGGCCCTATCTCTAATCGTGATAGCACCTATCTCTCTAAATAGTTGCAATTCTCCCCTAGCGCCTGTAGTGTGTAGTTATTGGCAACGCGCCAATGATCGAAAGGGAGAAAATGAACTACACCGAAACTGAAACTATCCAAGGGACGTATCTGTCGCTTGGCGAAAAAATTGTGATCCGCGATAACGCGGTGGAGATTCTCTACACCACCACCACCACGGGCGCGACTGTAATTAGCGACGACACCGCGAACGCGCTCGAAAATGCAATTGGCGGGTTCAATGCGCCATGGGCAATTACCGCGGACAACTACGCCGAGTGGCTTTCAATCTACAACGCAAAAAACTACCTAATTCACTACTACACCACCTACGGTAACATTAATCACGACGAGAGCGATTTAGACACCGCGCGTACCATATCGGATTACAATTATGAAGTTCACGCCATCATTGCCGAGTTCACGCGCACCACGTGCAACGCAATTCTAGCGGGACGGGGTTACTAATGGCGCGCGCAACCTGCCAAGGGTGTTGGCACCCCGCACCCCGCGGCACTAAGTTAGGCACCTGGAGCGGGTTCGCAACATTCGATGCAACCGCGGCTAGCCCTGCACCTAAGTTTAGGCATTGGCGGCTATGCGCACTATGCGCCCGCGAATTAGGCGTAACTCTACGCTACGCCGCGCCCATTGTGGAGGTGACACAATGACGCGCCGCCAACGCCGCGAGGCTCGCCGCCTACGCGCCTACACTATCGGACTAGGACTAGGACTAATGGTGATGAGCGCGGCACTAATCGCGCTACTTATCTACCTAGTGCCAGGTGAGTTCACTTCAACCGTGATCGGGTGCTACATAAGCGCGGGCGTGATGTTTGCGGGATCCGCTTACGCGGTAGTGATGGCGGCTCGCGAAGAACTTTAGCAAGGTGGCGCGGTGCCGATAAGGCGGCCAACGTAGGTTCGATACCTAACCGCGCGCTACTTGCACTAGTCGCTACTGGCGGCTATTGTAGGTAATAGGGTAGTAACTAAATGATAAGGGATAAAAAAATGTCGGCATATTTAGTAAGTAGTGACACACTAGACCTGTTGTCTAGTGTTGCGGCGTATTGGCGTGAAAGTCCACACAGTGGCGGCTTAACTGTACGTGTACCGCTAGACACCGCGCCGCTAACTAACCTGGAAGAAACTAACGGTGCAAACATTGGCAGTGACGCGCCATGGAGTACAGAAACTATGCACTACACCTGGAGTTATGGCGGCGCGACGTTTAGCGACGTAGGCGCTGAGCTGTACGCGGGTAATGTCTCCAGTCTTGCGGCGCGCTACTCGGACTATGAAAGCATGATTAACTACACTTGGACTCCTAGCGGTGGTGCTATTTTGCCGGACTCGGTTAGCGTTGGCGACGTTTTAGGCGCGTTGCGTTGCTACGAATACCAGAGTTGCGAGGTTAGCGGGTGGGAAAATACGTTCACCTATGCATTAGTGCGCGCTATTGAACGTAAGGTAATCGGCTATTACTCCACAGGATGGGACTACGCGCGCCCGGCAAACTCGGCTAAGGTTATTAGCCTTTACGATATGGCTAAGGGCCGCTAACGGGAGTTAGGCGCGGGTACGGCCGCCTTAGTAGGTTCGACACCTAGCCTAACACTACTTGCAATAGCGCCTATTAGGTGCTAGTGTTAGTAACGGTAGCATGGGGCTACCGGCAATAAGTGAAAGTGACAACTAATGAAATATGAAATTGTATTTAGTCGGCAGTGTTTCGCTGACTTGGCTAGCGTGGGTAACTTCGCTAGCGGCGATAGCGCGCGGCCGCTGCTGACTGGCGTATTCGTTCGCCAGAATGAGCGCGGCGAGATTACCGCTACCGCTACCGATAGCTACAAGCTGGCAGTGATCACGCGCGAAGCTGAAGAATTGACGGGAGAGTTCGCGCCCGTCATTATCTCGGCTGACGTGCTGATTCGCGCCGCTAAGGCCTTTAAAAAGGCCTTTAAGGTTACGGTGTCGGTCGAAGGTGACAACGTGAAGATTAGCGCGCCGCAATTCGATGACGTGTACGGGTGCCGCGTTATTGACGGTAAGTACCCTGACGTAGATAGTCTCATCCCTAACGCTGGCCGGATTAATGAGTTTGACGGGATTACTCTCAACCCCTGGTTTCTCGCTGACGTGGTGAAGCTGGCACCCTGGGCCGAGACGCCTAAGAATGGTCGCGGCCGTGAAGGAATGACTATCGCGACAATGGTGGACGCATTGCGCCCTATCCGTATCGAGAGTAGCGACGCTCGTACCGTGGTCGCCCTGATGCCCATTAGGCGCAACTAATGGCGCGGCACCTGAGTTTCATCAGTACCGCGGGCCACGGGTACTTGGTAATTCGCGGCGATAGGGCTAATGCTCTATCGTGCGCGACCGGCTACGACTACACTAGCCGCCGCGATGACGTTGTCTACTTGGAGGAGGACCTTAGCGCAACCCTCTACGTTCGCAACTTCATGACTGAGGATGAGCGCGCCGATATGCCATTCTTCCACCGGGATGAGCTGCCAACGGGCCTAACGCGTATCACTGAGCCGGGCGCCATTGGTGCCGCGTACATGAAGGGTAAGGGCTACTAATGACTACACCTAACATTGTCGGCCGCGATACTGATGGTACTCCATGGGTAACGGTGCGTTACGTCATTGACGTGCAAGTAATTGCCGAGACTGAAAGTGAAGCTATCTACTTCGCTGATTTGGCTCTAAGGGACAACTTGGACGGTGCCGAGGGGACGCCGCTGGAAGTAGTGCAGTAATGAGCGACTACCGGCCGGGATGGCGGCTAATCGGGTTCGATCCCCGCGGTAGTGCTGCCGGCAAATTGCCGGTGCGAAGGGAAGAAAAAATGAAAGTAGTTAGAACTTTATTTTACGGGGGCGCGCTGTATGCCGCGTATTCGTTCGCGCGGTTCATCGAGCGTACCGATACCGCGGCGCTGATTAAAGGTAATAGCTTGGCTGTATGCACGTTCGTTGCCGTAGGCGCGGCGTTGTGCATGTTGATTAGCCTTATGACGGGAGGCATGGAATGAACGCGTTAGAGATGGCTAAGAATATCGGCCGCGACGGTCACGTGCTGGAGAATGGTCTTTCGTTCATTGTCACCATTAGGGACGTGAGGAATGTCTACGGGAATGTTCGCTACCTGGTGACACCTAAGGCCGGTTATGGACAAACATGGGTGAACGCTACCCGTGTACGCGTATTGGAGAATAACTAATGACTAAGGGACTAAAAAAGTGGGCTACGGAGAATGGAGAGTATTGCGGCTACACCTACCGCGGCTACTACATTGTGAAGTCTGACGGAGCTGGGTGGGATGTAAGCCTTATGGGTGAGGATGGCTATTTTCGCTACCAATTCTGCCGCGACACCTTGCCTGAAGTGACGTCAAAAATTGACAAAGTTCGCACTTGCTGGACACTATCGGAGGATATCTAATGAATGGCTACAACCGTTACCAAGACGACAACTACCAAGACGCGCTGGAGGATGCGCGTGCTGAAGTAGAAGCTCAGGAGCAGCAGGAAAAGGCCGCGGGATGGGTAATTGACGGCCGCGAACTGTGCCGCGACTGTGCGATCGACACTAAGGCCAACGTAACGCCGGGTGCCGAGGCCGTGGTCTACGAGGATTATGAGCTGGCACCTGGTGAGTTCTACTACACGTGCGACGTGTGCGGGAAGTTCTTTTAGTATGCGCTCGCCACTATTCAACCTCATCCCTACAACGCTCAACGTGTACCGCGCCGAGGATACCGCTGAACTTCGTTCGCTTTACTACAACATAGAAGATCACCTAACAATGGAGGCCGCAATGGCTGATGCAGCAACCCGTCCAACTCAGCAGTCAAGTGCTGAGACAATGCGCCAGATTATGATGATCAAGCTTTCGGTCATTACAGAATTGGCTCTCGAACATGCGGCTAACGCTCCCCTCGCATGGAACGTGGGCGATTGGGAGGCGTTTCTTGGCGCGCTTGAGATGGTCAAGAGCATGGCAGACGCCTACAAAGATTTCTAAGCAACTGGAGAATACCCGGCACCGCTAGTTATGGGTGTCGGGTATCGTCATGTATGTGCTACAATGTTATTGCTGGTCAAGGGTGCCATCCCCTAGGCGTAATGAGTGCAGTGTTTTGTCATTTTCCACTGACTCCCCTTGCCAGCCCCTTCGTTCGTTCAATGCTCGCCGCGTACTCGCTTGCGATACTTGGCTACCCTGAGCTTCGCTACTGCGTTGTATGCGTCCAGACAAGGCTGGCATATGACGTGGTTAGGGTCTTTGAGCTTGCGACGTCGGTGCCAAGCGTGACCGCTTTCGGTGCCATGCTCCGGGGCCTTACGGTTCGGTGGTTCGTATCCGAGTGACGCGGCAACAATCCGTAATTCGTTATACGACAAACCGCCCCACACTCCCCATGCTTCCCGATATTCTAAGGCCCATTTGAGGCAATCGGATTTTATGGGGCAGGTAGCGCAGATGTCGCTAGCCTGTTGTGTGAGGCGGTCATTGAAGAAAAGGTCGGTCTTGCCAATGCACTTGGCGAGCGACCAATCAGTCAAGGTCTACCAATCGGCTTCGGGCGTATTGGGCTTGGCATCCTTGGCGGCGAAACGAAGTTCCTTGCCGACGCCATCGGCCACAATGACGGTCTTAGAGACGGTCTTACCCTCTTTGTTTTCGTAGCGGTCTTGGTTCAAGTAGCCGTGGACAATGACGCGATCGCCCTTCTTCAGCTCTTGGACACCTTGCGCCAGGTCGCCCCAGACAGTGACGTCGAAGAATGAGGTGTAGTCTTCATCGCCCTTCTTACGGTTCACGGCCACGCTAAAGTTGGCCACGGCAGTTCCCTTGTTGGTGAACTTGATTTCGGGGTCAGCGGTCAAACGACCAATCACGGTAGTAGACATCTTTCTAATTACCTTTCGGCTTTCTATTGTTTTTATTTACTTCCCCACGCAAGACGTTCTCACGTTGGGTAACTGGTTGTAGGTGTTCGGGATTGACGCAAATTTTTACGCGACAAAGGTGATCCAACACTAAACCCTTTGGTATTGGTCCAACAAGAAATTCGTAGGCGTACCTATGCGCCCTTGCTTTCTTTGTTCCTCTACCTCCTGTTTGAAAGTAGCCGTAGCCAGTAGAGTTGACGGTGCCTATCCACAGCCAGCAAAAATCGGTCTTTATAATGCTTGACCAAAACCTGCTTTCTGGTGGAGCGGCTTTTTTCACCATCTCTAATACCTATGCTTTCTATTCATTGTGCGGATGCACGAGCATAATTGTATCAGAGTTAGAGCAAGCTTGCCCACGCTTCTGCCCATTTGTAGGCGTTCTTCTCATAGGTGTTCTCACGGGCGAACGCTAGTCCTGCCTCTATGAGTTCAGTGTTATCACTCGATAGAACTCGGTTCATCTGCTTCAGCCAGTCATGCTTCTCCGGCGCAAGCAGTCCGACCCCCTGAGACGCCAGCACTTTGTATTCGTCAGTCGGAGAGGCCACGAACGGGATGCCCAGTGATGCGTACTCCATACCCTTTAGGTAGGACTTGCACTGATTGAACCGAGTAATGGCAAGCGGCACAATGCCGACGTCGAACGTCTTTACTGCCATGGGGTAGTCAATGAGATCAATCCACGGGGAGTAGATAGCCTCGCCTTCGTCGAACCCAGCAATGTCCCAAGCATCTTCTGAACCAATGACAAAGAACTTGGCGTCATGTTTGCGGATAGCGTTGCGCAGTGAGTACCCCATGCGCTCCAGGTCGCCAACGTGAGTTTGCGTGGAGCCGGTCCAGCCCACTACAGTCTTGCCCTCAGTCGCTTCCCAGCCTGTGCCGTGATTAGGTTCAACGTCGAGGTAGTAGGCAGGCACACAGTTGCGTAGGACTACGACGTTTTTGTTAGGCACTAACTTGGCTAGGGCCGGCGTGGATACCGTCACCATGTCGGCCATCTCGCAGGATTTCGTAAGGTAATCAACACTGCCGCCTAATGCGCGTGTATTGGTAAAGAACTTACCCTTGACGTCGACACTCCAGAAATCGTCGTCAATCTCGACCACTACTTTCGTGCCGTTGGACTGAATGGCAGGAATGGCATCAACGACGTCGGGCATCATAGGGCGCTGAATGACCATAACGTCGTGGCCCGTGTCTTTCACAGACACAATGCGCCCGTCTTTGCGTATCGCCACTTGGTTTTGAGATTGGTAGTCAATTTCAATGTCCAGCCCTTGCTTCTTCAGCACTGTGGCCGGAGCAATGAGCCTATAGAAACCACATCCACCAACGTCGGCAGGGCAGACTACAACTCTCAATAGCCCGCTGCCTTGAGTAGTAGCACCATCTCTTCGAGAGTGACTACGGCGTAAGCGAGACGTGGTGCCTTGTTGCGTCGCTTGATAACCGCAATGCCTAGGTCAGCTTTAGCGTTCTTACGCTCTACGGCGGTCTCATCCATGATGCTTGCGAGCGTAATGCTCTTGACGTTCTTGCACTCGATAACGATGGCGTGAGCGAACCCGTTGAGATCGCCCTTGTCTATCGTGTTACCAGCACCGTAGCGTCGCTCGACCTGGGGGTAGCCCATCTCATTGAACACCTTGGCAACGTCACGCTCCCATTGGGAGCCTTTAGCCTTCTCAGGCGTTGTCATCGGCCCCTCGGACCTCGCGCATGGCGGCAACAATCTGGTCCTTGGTCACACCAACGTTGAGCAACGCTGGAATAAACGCGTCTACTAGTGCATCTATGGCGGCGTGGGTGGCCTTCTCGGCTACCTCGGCAGGGATTTCTACGTTTTCTGACATTGTTTTCCTTTCGTTCACTTCACTAAACCTAGCACACGCTTAAAACCGCTAGGCATTGGCACCGATTCCGCTTCACGCTGGCGCTTGCGTGCGTATAATTCCTCGTCAGACACCACTTTCGGCTGGAATCCTGCGGCAGTTGGGTGCTTCTCTTTTGCGCTGTCACGTTCGCGCTTGTTGCGTTCCTCGACCTTGCGAGCAGACATGGTGGCGTAGTGCTTGCGAAACTTCACCGGAGAGAGGATAACGCTTGCCCAGAATTCGTGCGCTAGGCACCACTCGATAATGTCGCGAGCTTCTGGTTCGCTTACCTGATCAATGCGAAGTAGTCGCTCCATGGCGCTGATGTTGGTTACGTTCATCTTGAACGCGCGGTACGAGTTTGCCGTGATGCCGTCGTGAAGTCGCTGGCACAATGCCTCAGCAGCGGCCCAGGTGGGCGTCTGACGGCTTCTTTCAATGCTGGTGGACTCTAGGTACCCCTTCATGTCCTCGACCTCTTGGAGCGTCAGTTTGCCAGCCTGAATGAACTGGCACAGCACTTCTTTGTAAATGTCAGTCACGGTAAACAATCCCTCCTAAGGCTTGGAGCAACACTTCATAGGCGTCCAGTATTTTGATAACGTCGCAAGGGAATTCGATAATTTCATCACCATGTTCATAGCAATACTCACATTCCCATTTCCACTCGGAAAAATCGTGAGAGCCATCTTCTGAGTATCCACAACCGAGTGGTCCTCCGTACAATGTTTTGTCGGTAACGGTTTCTTCGTATTCGGCTTTTGTTAGATCACATCGTCGGCAGGTTGGCTCAAACCCTTCACCTTTACAGTGCTTCTCTCGTAGGGCTTTGCGTTCTTCGGGGGTCATAGTTCACCTTTCAAGGTAAATTCGGCGGTCTGTAGCCATTCAAAGTCGTCCTCGTCCACTCGCATTGTGTTGATGTGGTCGAGAGCGTCAAGGGCTTTCTTGCTATTTGCTTCCCAAGCGTCCAGCACCTTGATTACGTCGCAGGGGTAGGGGATGTCCAATCCGTCATCATCTAGGCAAAAAACACAAAAGATTCGGTTCTCTCGAAACCCAAATTTGCCGTGCTTCTCTCGTAGGGCTTTGATTTCGGTGG
>Ga0208741_10000272_pt1 | contig 26824 bp, 42 predicted proteins | sample CryBogCBE03Jun09_FD_184576 | JGI IMG/M metagenome (GOLD analysis project Ga0208741, IMG submission 184576) | Freshwater microbial communities from Crystal Bog, Wisconsin, USA - CBE03Jun09 (SPAdes) | ecosystem: Environmental > Aquatic > Freshwater > Lake | place: Crystal Bog, Wisconsin, USA...
TAGGTGCAGACCCCGAACAAGAACGCCCAGCAACCGAGAGCCAGGGCGTAGGCGAAGCAGTAGGAGCCGTACTGCCGGTGCTTCTCTCGTAGTTCTTGGCGCTGTTCCGGTGTCACTTGCACTCCTTCCCACAGCCGAGGCAGGTCACGGTGTCGCCGTTGCCGTCAATGAGATCAGCGTCGGCATCACGGAACCAGCCAAACAGTTTCGCCCAGCACTCGGGGCAGAAGATTTGCCAGACACCGTGGGTGAACAGACCGTAGGCGATGGGCTTGGTCGTGGGCTTGCTCATCATGCACCTGCCTTCTTCAGGTCGGCGAGGTCAAAGTCCTTCTGCTCTTGGCTCACGTCGAGCGTTCGGCTGTTGATGCGGATGCCGGTGAAGGAAATGCTCTCGGTAAAGCCGATGTTCTCACCTGCGAGGGCCATCTTGACCTTCATGGCTTCCTTGTCGGCGCTCATGACGTAGACGTTGCCGTCTTCACGAATCTCGGCGGTTGCCGTGCGGAACTTTGCGATGACTGCCTGCGCCTCCTGGAGCGATACCCCAACCCGTTCCGGCTGCAGGTAGATGTGTCCGTTGCGCTTGTACCAAGTTGCTTCCATGTGTCCTCCTCAGAACTTCGGCGCTTTGCCGATACCTAGAGCGTACTGTCCGAGCGTAGGACAAGTCAAGCATTTTTTTAAAGTTTTTTGCGCCTTGCAATTACTGGGCTTTTGCCCGTCGAGTGGCGTGGTAGCAGGCGGTGCACATCCCTGAGCGGATCCGGTCGGCTGGCGTGTTCTCCACGATGCGCCCACAGGTCTTGCACTCAGAGAGTTCGGCCTTCTTCGCTCGCTCCTTGCCGGTCTGCACGAAGCGCACGAGGTCATCGACCTTCAGCGCCATGCGAGCCATCTCGTCAAGCAGGCGTGAGATGTCGCGCACGGAATCGAAGATGGGGTCGGCAATGTCGGCCTCGCTCATCTTGCGAACGACTGCCGAGAGGGTCGGGTCGGAGTGCGTTCCCCTCGCCCTGGGGCCGGAAGGGGTAGCGTCCTTCTCGGCCCTCGTGCCAGCTCGTCGGCAGAGGTCAAGCATCACGCCGTCGGTCAGTCGGCTTAGAGACTTCTCGATGATGCGGCGGTCACGGATGAGGCGGTCGGCGTTCTTCATTTGTCTCCCCAGAGGTAGAGGGCAAGCCCGACGGCAAGAATAATAAAGACCAGTATCACTTTGTCCTCCGTACTAACTCTACTATGCGGTCGAAGTCGCTGGGCTTCCAGATGTAGACCTCGGCGCAGGGTATTTGCTGTAGATCCGCGAGCACTTCGTCTTGGGCTGGCGAGGTGCGACCCTTCTCACGCTTGAGCTCGGCGAAGATGAGCCGAGTGCCACGCCAGGCAGTGATGTCGGGGTAGCCAGCGAGCGAGACACGTCGACTGTCCGGCACGGAGTAGACCGACCAGCCCTCAAGCCGCATGAGGTGAGCGACCTGCTCATGAAAGTCCTTCTCTAGCATCGAGTTCTTCCACGCCGCTTTGCCGAACAGGGGGTCAGTTGCCATCCGTGCCCTCCTCGGGGAATTGGTTACGGCTGAGCCACTGGTCGATGATGAACTCGATGCCGGCCTCTTTCGCTCGGGCCTTCATGCGCTTCTTCTCCTTGCGCGAGTGGCGCTGACTGCTCACGATGCTGAGGTCGTAGATTCCCCACTTGCCGAGGTGAATCCGTCTATCCCTGGTAGCCATACATCTCCCTTGCTCGTTGTGCTGCGATGAGGTCTGCCGACGTTGCCCATGAGTGGACGGTGAAGCCGTGCTCTTGAGCAAAGGCTGGGTGTCCGGTGATGAACGTGTGGCAGTTGCGACAGAGGGCGAGGACGTTCTCCTCGTCAAGGATGGAGCCACCTCGGGCTCGGGTCAGTATCTCATGCACGTCAGAAGCGTAGTGTGAGCAGATGCGCTCGATGCGAGCCTCGCACTCGGGGCGCTGTTCGAGAATCTGGTGGACGAACATCCGGCGCTTCACGTTGAGGGCTTGGCGTTTCTTTGAGACGGGGTTCAGTTTAGATCTCTTCATTGCCCTCCTCGTCCGGTAATTCAGGTTCGTCGAGCTCAAACTTCTCGTCAGGGAACCAGTTGCCCTCAGGCCACTTGCCGTTTGCTTCGAAATAGCGGATAGTCCACGCGAGGCACTTGTTGCAGAAGTGCGGATGCGCTCCCCAGTAGGCCTCGGTGCGAGTAAGACACCAGCGCTCGCAGCCGTCGCAGATGCCAGGGAGCCAGTGCGCCGCTTGCTCGTAGTGGGCGACTATCCAGCCAATCGTCTCGGGGCTGTCGGTTCCCATGATGGCGAGGCGCTGGCCCATCGGGTTTGCGTTGATGGAGATGCCATGCTCGAAGCAGTACGACATGAGCAGAAGGAAGTTGTCTGGCTCCTGGGGGTTGTCTGCCGAGGGAATCTTCACGTCTTGAGACTACACCAGCGCCGGAACTCCTGCCTCCCCATCATCGTCTCCTTTGTCAGGGTCGAAGGCATCGCCTAGCCCGAGCCGGAAGATTTCACGGTTCTTGCGCTTGACCTCCTCAAGGTCTGGGGCTTCGCCGGCCTCGAGCTCCGGCGTTCCGGCCTTTGCCTTCTCGAGAGCCTGCTTCCTTTCGGTGTCGAGAGCGACGGCGGCGTTCACTCCCTCAAGCATCGTCTGCTGGATTTCCCGAACGTAACGGCCCTCGGAGATTTTGTAAGCCTTACGGAACTCGATGGCCCAGAAGTCGGCGTCCTTGTTGCACAGGTTTCGCCAGCCGATTCCTTCGATGGCTTTAGCGATGGCAGGGTGCGTCCACTTCGGCTCGTTGTCTCGGCCCCATGAGTTGATGCCCTGTTGCACCTCTCGGAGTGCTTCGTTCTCGTCCGGCATAGGGCCGGTAAGGATTTCGGCGCAGACTGCCAGGAACTGAGCCGAGTTCGGGAGTTCCGTCATCGTTGCCTTGCACTTACGAGCTGCTGAGACAACGAGGTCGTAGTCGAGGTTCTTCAGCGTGTCGTGCCACGCGTTCACGATTGCGTCTTGCGGCACTCGGTTGTTAGATCCCATCAAGTGCCCTACGACCTTGAGCGTTTGTTCTGGTGTCATTACCATTGGTAGTCCTCCTCAGCGTTCTTCGCCCAATCGCGAAGTTTGGTTAGTTTGTCGTTCTTGAATCGTGATTTCAGGGTGGGATAGTGCTTCTTGAAAGTGAGCGGCGTGAGAATCACAGCGAGCCAGAACGAATCTTGCATCGCCCACTCGAGGATGTCGGTCAGTTCCTCGAGGTCGTTGCTTCGCAGCATCGCCTGGAAACCGTTGACTTGGGCCTTCGTCACCTTGAAGTTAGGAAGGCCGTTGTCGTTGAGACGAGACTGGAACAGGTCGATGAGACCGAGCACCTCCGCGCTCGCCAACGGCGACGCAGAAGTTAACTGTTGTTCCTTAGTTGTCTCTCCTTCATTGATACTCCTTCTTGTTAGTGCATTTTTGCCCTGACCATAGTGCAAATCTGCACTATCCCTTAGTGCATAATTGCCCTGACCATAGTGCACGGTTGCACCCATCTCAGCGCTCTTAGGCCAGATGTAGTATTCCGAAGAAGTGTAGGAACCGTCCTGCCTTTTTTGGCGAATTGCTAGGACTGCGCCGACCCTAATGAGCTCGTTGATGGCTCGCTTCACGGTGTCCGCAGACACGCCAACTGTCTTGCCGATGGTCTTGTGTGAGGGCCACGCCGCTTCGTTCGCTCCGACAAATCGGTCGATAACTCCGAATATCCGAACGGCGGTTGTGCTCAGTTCAGGGTGGTAAAGAATCCACTCAGGGATGACCGCAAAGCGGTGATTTCGTTTTGATAGACTCGCTTGCACGAGTGACTCCTGTCCGCTAGGTGTTGCTCGAGAGGGGCGTAGGGGGTGACTACCCTGCGCCTCTCGCTCTTTTAATGATACCACTACTTCTCCCCCTTCCGGCGGCGCTCACGGGCCGCGTTCCATGCGTCCGAGTGCGCTTTGCGACAGGCTACACAACGAACCTTGTGACCGGCCTTAGATCCGCCCAGGAGCGCTGCCTGACGTGCAAGCAACTGGTAGCCGTAGTCCGTGCCGCAACTCGGGTGAAAGCCCTCGGGGTCGTAGGAGATGAGCTTCGCCACGCGCCGCTCGTAGGTGGCGTGGGCTCGCTCGCAGTCCTCGCAATAGAACTCCATCTCTAGGCTGTAGAGGTAGCCCTGCTCGCTTCCGCAGTACGGGTGCCTGATGCGCTCCTCGACATCTCGACGCTCTCGGGCGATGGTGATGTGGCGCTCCTTGCGGATCTGTCGAAGTTCAGAGGCCGTCGCTCCGCCCCAGATGCCATAGACCTCGTTCTCTAGGCCCATCTGAAGGCAGGGCTCTTGGTAGGGGCACTCCTGGCACAGTAACTTCGCCTGCGCCTCTAGGAGCATCCTGATGCCCTTCTCCGTGCCTTCTGGTGGGTAGAACACCTGCGTCTTGCCTCGGCAGAGAGGGTTGGGGAACTTGTGAACCTTCATGAGGCCATCGTCCGTTCGCGCTTGAAGTTGTAGTCGTAGTGCGCCAGCAGGCACTTCTTGCAGGCTGGGATGGTCGGGTCTATCTTGCGTCGACGGTGAAGCCAGACGTAGCCCTTGTTCGTGCCACAGCCTCGGTGAGGTTCCTGCACGATGACCTCGGGGCGCTCGACGGTGATGCCTCGCTCTTTGCGTATCTCGACCCTCTGCTCGGGCGTAGTGCCTCCCCAGATGCCAAACTCCTCGTGCTTGAGGCCTCGCTCTAGGCAGGCGGTTTGCAACGTGCAGTTCTTGCACAGTGCTAGGGCTCGACGGCGGAACTTGGACTGCGTGGAGTAGAAGATGCGAACGTCCACGCCGTAGCAGGCGTTCACTCCGTAATCCATGCGAGCAGGGTTGCCATAGCGACGGCGGCGAGGCATCCAGCGCCGATGCACCAGAGAGGGTTGGCGGTGGTCGTGAAGCCGTGGGTCTTCGCCGCCTCGGTCAGCCAGCCGGTCACGATGCCGGTGACGTAGGTGAGAGCGATGCCGCCCTTACGGTCGATGGGTAATTTAGTCATTTTGTCCTCCTCAGAACTGTGCAACGTGCACGGCTTCACCCTACTCGCTCGGATCCACGTTGCGCAAGGATTTTTAGAAACGAGAAACCGGCCCCCGAAGGAGCCGGTCTCGCAGGTTGCCAGGTGTGGAAGAACACCCGTGGGGCTTCCTTGTTTCGTGGGGGACACGACTTAGGGGAGCAGCAGGCCCTTCTTCTCCGCAGCTCGACGCTGAGCACGGTTCGGGCGCTGGCTGGCTTCGATTTGGGCGATGAGGCCCTGAATCTGTAGGTGGGCGTGGAGCAGGGCGTACTGCAGCAGGTTGTGCTGGCTCAGGTCTTTGACCTTGCCGCCCTTCGTGCCTCCGTAGACCGTCTCTGCGTCTGCTGGGGTGAGTTCAATGTCGCCGTAGTTCTCAATGAGCCCTGCGAGAATCGCCTTCACGCCTTCCGAGGTGGTCGCCATTACCACGCCTCCTCTGCGGTGCTCTTGACGGCGTAGGAGTTGGCAGGGGTGGAGCGGTTGGTCTGCGCCGTCGCCCAGCGCAGGTCGGGGCCACACGCTTCGACCTTCACCTCGGTCACACTGCGCTTGTTGCCGTCCTTGTCATCGTAGGAGCGCTGTTCGAGCGTTCCCGTGACGATGGCGCGGTCGCCCTTGCGGAGACTGTTCTGGATGTTCTCGGCAATCGTGCCCAGCGCCGAGCAGTCGAAGAACGAGGTCTGCTCCTGGGGCTCGCCTCGCTTGTCCTTCCACTTGCGCGTTACTGCGATGCTGAACTTCGCCGCCGCCGTTCCTGAATCAAGGAAGCGGATCTCTGGGTCTCGGGTGATGTTCCCGACGAGTGTGATGGTGGCATCAGCCATTAGTTTGTCTCCTCTTTGTTGAGTTCGTTGATAATTGCACTGCACTCTTCCTCGGTGAGCTCGTACAGCCCAGCGAGTGACCGCCCAGCCTTTGCTTCGAGGTAGAACTTACGGTCGGCGGTGTCGGGGTGGCTCTTGAGAAGCAACTCGCGCACCTTCTTCTGGCTGTCGCTAAGGGGGTTTGCCGCCGGACGCTCAGCGACCTGCTGGCGGTTGCGCACTTCCTCGCTGGATGCGATGCCCTTCTTCGTGTCGACGGCGAGGGCTGCGACCATCGCTCGACCCCATGCGGCGGTCTCAGCGTTCTGGACTTCGCTGTCTCGGGTGTACGGGGTCGGCCCAGGTACGGGCTCCCACGCCGTGCCGATGCCTGGACGCTCATCGTCGGGAGTGCGGTACGCCGCAGCCGTGTAGACCACCCACGACTTGTTGGCAAAGTCGATGAACTTGATGTCCACCTGCTGAAGCGATCCGTTCGGGAACTTCTCGCGGAACTCGACGATGCGCGTGGCTACGTCGATGTAGTCCAGTGGGCCCTTGAAGTCCTTAGCCATTACGCCACCGCCTCGAACTTGAAGTCCACGTTGTCGCGAACATAGTCGGTCAGTTCGTCAATGCTCTCAACACGGTCAGCCCAGTCGAGCTGCTTGCAGGCAGTCTTGGCCTGCGATAGCGACGTGATAAGCAGCGCGTACTGCTTAGCGTCGAGTTCTAATACCAACTTCATTTTCCCTCCTCAGGGTTAGTGGCCCACAAGTGAACCGATGATTTTGAGACCGATACGCCGGTCTCGTTCGTGAGGCTTTGCGCTATCTCTCGATAGGACAGTCCTCGCGACTTTTCTGCTGCGATGAAGGCTACTACAGGTTCGCCCAATCGCTCCTCAATTAGAACCGATAGGTGTGACATTAGACCACTTCCCCAGCAGATCCGTGAGCTCGTCGCAGACGGAGTTGAAGTGCACCACGGTTGTCTTGACTTCGCTGTCCAGGGGCATCTTGACCGCCTGAATCACGCCGTCGCCGACTGCGAGTTGGACGTAGGCGTTGTAGTCGTTGCCCTCGATGCACCAGACCTCTGCATCTTCGTCGGTGTCTACGACCCTGAAGCCGTACTGTGTAAGTGTGTCTCGGATGCTCATGCGTTCTCTTTCTTCTTGATGGGGGTTACGAGGCTAGGGATGAAGTGCCGGTACTTGGAGTGTTGCCACGTTCCACCGATGCACGTCACCCACTGGCACTCGCCGTCTTCACTCAAACGGGCTGAGTAAAAGGTGAACGAGCCACGTTGGAAAGCCACCTTCACGGGGTCTCCACGCTCTAGCCCGTTCCACGAACTTACGACTAGCCCTTTGGCTGTTGCCATGCTTCCTCCTTAGGTTCATGCTTAGACCTTACTGTCCTAGCGTAGGACAATGCAAGTATTAAAAAAAGAAATCCCCTCGGCGGTTTGAGTGCATCAAAGCCGAGGGGATTCTTTGTCCTGAGGAAGGAACGGTACGAGACCGCACCACCATTTTAGGGTGTAACTGTGTACGCCGAGAATAACTGCGCTGGGGTCACGATGTAAATGTCGCCCCAGTCCTGGAGCCAGCCGCCGTAGCGCAGAGCCTCGGCGACCAGAGCTGAGCATATCCATGAATCCTGCGAGCGAAACGACGGGAACCAGTTAGGCGTGAGGATGTCCAGGACGTTTGACACGATGCTCCCCCAGCCGTAGTGACTACCGACCTGCGCACGGGCGAAGGCAAGGATGTCGGAGCGGCTGTGGGTCGGCAAAGGCTCGACGAGGATGTAGTCGCCCACGGTCTCGATGCGCTTGCCCTGCGTCACGCCAGAGGGCTCGGCTTGGATGATGGTGACTACCCACTCATCGCCGTCGTGCTCCACCGTGTCTACGATGAAAGCGTGGTTCCAGTGAGAGGGCTTCACTCCCCAGCGCAGGCGCTCGCCGAAGCGGATGGCCTTACCCATGATTCCGTTCGAGTGGGCGAAGCCAATGTCGCCTGGCTGGGGAATCGGGCTCACTTGGCTGGGGTCTCGGTCGGGGTCTTGCCTGCGGCCTTCACCGGCAGAGCGCCGAGGAGCCACGACAGTTTGGGGTACTTGACTTCGAGCTGACGGACGATGCCGTAGTAGACCGTCGAGATGACGGGCAGGAGGATAGCCAACTCGCCAGCCGGAACGTGCTTCTCCAACTTGGTGAGGTAGGCGATGACGGATCCGACCAACACCGGAACGAAGGTGCGGATGATGTTCTTGTAGTAATTGCTCATGCTGCTGCTTTCTTTATGCACTTGTGACTGTCGGCCTCTAGGACGAGGTTCGGCAGTCGGTTGAAGGGGATGTTTGCTAGCGCCCCCGAGCTCAGAAGAATCATCTTCGAGCACTTGTCGCATTGGTAGATGAGGTTAGCCATAGGTGTCTATGGTACACCTCGCCCCCGTGTGTTTGTCCGTCTATAGGACTGCGAGGTCTGACCAGCCCTTTTGGTCGTGGTTGCCGACCAGCATGGTGAGAGTGCCAGGGGTAGACCACTTGCCGGTCATGTCGGAGAACCACTTAGATCCGCCGTCGAGACTGGGGCACTGGAAGCGGAAGAACGGCCCGAAGTCATCGACCGCTAGGTGGTGGCGGTGCGCCGTCACCCAGAGCCGAGGCATCACGCCGGTCTCGTACTGCAGGCGCTGAGACTGCCCTCGGAGCCACTCGTGCTCCTTGCCGCTTATCTTGTGACCGTGCGTAATCGCCACCGGAACACCGGAGAGCGTGACCATCTGCACCATCTCGTCGTGGGCGATGTGCCACTCACTCGGGCCGGCGTTGCCGAACACTCGTTGCAAGGTGTCAGCCAGGTAGCCGCCAGCGTTGTCGCTGTCAGACGTGACCGCCTTTGAGCCACCGTTGCGCGTCCACTCGCCGTGATTGCAGAGCACTGAGGCGAATATGTCGGGGTCGAGCGCCGCCACTCCCTGCGTCCACAGGTCAAGGACGAGGTTTAGTTGCGCCCTGAGCGTGAGCTCGACGGTGAAGGTCTGGCTCGCATAGTTGCCGGAGCAATTTTCGATAGGGTCGCCGCAGTTAAAGATGGCGACTTTCTCGATGTTCCTGCCGGCCTTGCGCAGTTCCTTGATGCGAGCGAGGCAGTCCTCGAACGATTGCTGGACACGCTCGACGGTCGCCGCCACTCCACCGTTCTCCGACTTGGCTATCTGCCAGTCGGCCCAGTTTATGAGGAACGTGCAGGGCTCAGCGTCGCTGGTGGGCTTGGTTGCCTTCGGTCGCCACTTGTCTATCTTGGCGCGAAGTGCGTCAACGTCGGCCTCAGTCGCCTGGGGCGTTCGTCGGGCGAACCTCGCCCTGTAGGAGTAGAGCCAGACCACGTCTCGGTCGCCTGATTCCGTGCGCTTGGACTGCTGCCACTTGGACATCCGCACCGTGTCATCGACAACGTAGAACACGGCAGGGTCAAGCCCGAAGCCCTCAAGGATTGAATCCCAGTCCACCGAGAGTTCGATGGGGGCGTAGAGTTCGCCGGTCTGGAACTCGCCGCCGTCGGGCCCGACCTCGACGGAGGACTTGACGGTCTTCTCTTGGCGAAACTCAAACTCGCTTAGATCCGCGCACATACACACTCCCCTCGGCAGTGCAGGCGCGTGGAGTTCACGCGGAACTGCGCCCCTCGGCGCTCACAGGCGCGGTGGATGCTTGACGCGGTGATGTCGGGCATCTCGATAGCCGCTAAAATCGTCTCGCGGTCATCCTCGGGGAGTTCGTCGATGAATCTCCCGACCACACATTTCTGCGTGGGCTTCTCGTAAAACTCCGATAGGTCAACTGCCACAGTTCCTCCTCAGGTTATGCACAGCCCTGAGTGTATCAGAAACCAACTGGCGAAACCGTGACCTCTCCCTGCCAGACCGCAGAGGTGTGCGTCGTGTCCGTACCGCTAGAGGGCTGACCCGACCAGATGACCGACCAGACACCAGCGAGACCCGTGGTAGCGAGGTCGGCGTGGAACACTCCGGCGCTGTCGTTGACGATGGTGCCCGAGGGGTCGCCCGAGCCGTTCGTCCAGGTGTAAGTCGTGGAGGTCTGCCCTTGCACCGAGACTTGAAGCGTCACGATGTCGGGGTTGACTTTCGTGCCCGAGATGCTGGTGAAGGGGTAATCGGTGGTGGTGGCCCTGATTACAGCGCCCTCGAAAAAGGTGTAGGAGCTCATGCGTAAAACGTGCCTTTCGTAGTAGCGGAAGTGAACATGCCCTCGACGTTGCCGGCGTAGAACGTGCCGCGCACCGTAGATCCGTAGAACGTGCCCTCGACGGTTGCGCTGGCAAATGTGCTAGCAACGCTAGCGCCGTAGAACGTGCCCTCAACTGTGCCAGGGGAAGCCTTGAAACCGACCTTGCCGAGAAACCAGCCGATGAAGCCTGCGCCGAAATAGGGGCGCGTGTAATTCTTGCGTGAGGTCATGCCAGACCGACCCAGATGGGCGAGCCGCTAACTGCTGGGGTTCCCGAGATGGTCGTGGGAAGCGAGGCTACGGTCAACGTACTGCAACGCTGGTTGAGGGTGTTCGCCGCGACTGTGTTGGGGCCGACGTTGATGGCTGCCGCCGTCGCCTGGTTAAAGGCGAACAGGTGACTCGCCGCCGCCGAGTTTGTAATTATGCCGAGCCAGTAGACACCCGAGGTGGTCGGGGTGTAGGCGGTGCCGAAACTGCCGGAAGCCTGCGTGTTGGTCGTGGTCGTGGCGATGTTACCCGTGACAGCCAACTGCGTCGTGGCGCTGTAGAGGCCGACCGTGACGTAACTGCTACCGACACCCGTGGCGGTGATGACGTAGACGTTGGAGTACGTCACGCCTGCCTGAAGGTAGACCGCCATGAAATAGACCACGCCGGTCGTCAGCGTTAGACCACCCGTCGCCACCGTGTTCGTGCCCGCGTCATACGTCCACGCCTTCAGTCCATTCAACGCTGGCGGGGTCATGGCGACTGGGGTGACGTAGGAGAGCGCCGAGCCGTTCGAGGTCAGCACCGTGCCGTTAGAGCCGACGGCGGTGAGGTTCGTGCCACCGTTCGCTACTGGCAGTGTTCCCGTCGTGACGTGAGCCACAGATACGACGGTCGGGCTAGTCGATGTGCCGCTGAGGTCGCCCGCCAATTGGATAAGGCCCGAGGTTGTTGTAGTCGCCGCTACGGGACCGTAGGCCCAGCCAACACCGCTCGGACCGGTTTGTATGTATTGCCCGACCGACCCAGCAGCGAGGTTAGCGACTGGTAAAGAACCGGTCACACCCGTCGAGAGCGAGATGTTGGTGATGGTGTTGTTCGACCCGTTGATGGTTTTGTTCGTCAGGGTGTCCGAGGTTGCTTGACCGACAAGGGTGTCGTTCGACGTTGGCAACTGAAGGGTCCCGCCGCCGTTAAGAATTGCTGAGATGGTCGGGCTGGTGAGCGTCTTATTCGTGAGCGTCTGGGTCGCGGCGTTGAGAGTGAAGGTGTCGTTCTGCCCCGAAGGGATATTGAGGACGTATGTGGTCGATGCCGAGCCTGCCGTCGTCGGCTGAAGTTGAACGTAGGTCCCCATCGTGTTCGCTTGGTATTGGAGATACCCCGGAGTCGAGCCAGAGACGAGGCCGATGGTCGGGCGGTCAAGGCTGGGAGTGCCGATGCTGGGGCTGGCCTGAAGAACAACTGTCGAGCCCGAGCCAGTCACGCTGGACAGCCCGAACGTGATTTGCCCGTTGGAGTAAGTCACGGAGAGGCGACCGTTCCCGTCCGTGTTAAACGAGGGAACAGCCGAGGCCCAGTTGCCCGACGATCCGGTGGTCTCGACGATGCCGAGCCAGTACGCCTTCGGTGCAATCCAGACGGGGTTGTTCGCGCCAGCCTCGTCGATGCTTTGTCCGGTGCTGGGGTACAATTTCAGCCAGTGAGTGCTGTCGGTGTTGTCTACCCAGACCGCCTGACCCGTTGCGGAGATGTAAGGCAACTCAACGCCAGTGCCTGCGCCGCCGTTGGTCGTAGCCGTAGCGCCCGAGACGATGTTGTAGTTGTACGCCAGAGCGCCTGCAGAGGTCTGCGTGGAGCCTGCCGCCGTGACTGCGCCGGTCGTGCCGACCGTGCCGTTGCCAGCCGAAGCCCATGAGCCAGGCGTACCGCTTGCCGTGCAGACCCAGAACTTGCCGTACTGGTCAACGATGAAGTCGCCCGTGACGAACGTGCCGGAGGTCGGTGCGCCGTTAGTGGTTGCGCCGACGAAGCGAGCGCCAGCCGTTGCACCCGTGAGGCCCGTGGCTTTGTGGTCTGTGCCTACGATTTCGCCGCCGCCAGTGATGGCGTTGCCACCCATAGCGATAGCGCCCGACATCGTGCCACCAGCGAGAGGCAACTTGGTTGCTTCGGCGGCCTCCGCGCGTGTGGTCTCGGCAGAGATGGCGGTGCTGAGCGTTGATTCAGCCCCCTCAGCTCGTGTGACCTCGGCAGAGATTTGGTAGGCGTTTGAGGCGATTTGCTTGTTGAACTGTAGGCTTTCGGTCGCCGTCGCCACGGGGAACACGTTGAAGTTCGTGCCGTTGCCAGCCGAGTGTGCCTGGGCGGTCGTGCCGTCGTAGCCTCGCCCGTTGAGCGTTCCGTCAGTCCAGACTGTCACTACCCCCGTGGACGGGTTCAGCGCCGAGCAGAGAATCTTCTCCTCAGTCGCCGAGCCGAAGTCCACGTCCACCACGAACGGCCCAGACGTGCCCAGAGGGTTCGTCGTGAGCACACCAGTAAAGTCCAGCTCGTACCACGTCGAGGCAGAGCCCAGCGTAAAGGTCTGGCCCGTCGTGTAGGTAGCAGCGAGCGTCGAGGCGAGGTAGGTCGGCTGAGCGCTACCGGCGTAGGAGCGGATGGTGGTGGATGAGGGGTAGGACATCTAGGTTCCTTAGAGGCTGTCGTTGATGATGACCGTCGAAGAGTTGATGGTGGCGACTGAGGTGGTGACTTTCAGGTACCACATGGACGGAACACGGACGGGGATTACCTGCGAATAGACCACGGCGTTATTGGCAACGGCGGGGAAGATGACCGTGGAGGCTGCCGACGTAGATCCGAGCGCGACCGTCACTGTGCCAGCCGTGCCACCAGTAATAACGACGTAGTAGGTCGCCCAGGTCGAGGCGGTGTTCTGGACTGCCGTGCCCGAGGTCAGCGTGACCGTGCCACCGGCTGAAGGTACGCCGCCCTGAACCGAGGTCGAGACGAGCTGCACCTGTCCGGTGGTCGAGCCGCCTGGGGTGTGGGCTGCAATGGTGGTGGAGGCGTAGCCGCGACCGTTGCCGAGTGAGGACGAGTAGACCGTGACGTGGTTGGTGTCGTAGTTCGCCGCCGAGCAGAGAATTTGCTCGTTGTCAATCTTGAGCACGAACGGGCCCGAGGCGCCGAGGGGGATGGTAGTCATCGCGCCGGTTGCGTCTACCTGGTAGAGACCCTTGAGGCTGTAGACCTCGAACGTCTCGCCAGTTTTGAAGCCTGAGGCGATGGGGCCGACCAGCCACGTTGTCGAGGGCGTAATGCTTGGGGCGACGAGGTTGGAGATGCTTACTGACATGGGTTTCCTTTGCTTAGGGGGTTAGAGGTTTTCCTGCGACCACTTCGTCGCGTGTTCGGTGGTCAGTTTCCCGACCAGCCCGATGGGGAGGATGCCCAGCCAGCCACGCCAACCGAGGTGGATTAACTGGACACCCGAGAAGGAGGCGAGGACGATGTTCACGATGTCCGAGAACCCGTCCATGTTGCCGGCAAGTTTGTGCCGGCCCTGCGAGATGGCTTTGGTGAGCACGGTGTTGAGCACGTCGCGAAGAATCATGCACACGGATCCGATGCCCGAGTAGAGCAGAACAAGGAGCCAGGTGTGCACTAGTTCGCCTTTCGCAGTTCTTCGAGCATGACGCGGTGCTCGGCGAGCATCTGGCGCGTGGCTTCGCTGACTTCGAGGTGGTACTTCGCCAACTCCGACGAGATGCGGTCGGCTCGCTTGGCGGCGATGAGCAAGATGGCTCCCTGCAAACCTGCCAGGGTGGAGAGGGCGAGGTTGAGCAAGATGAAGGGGTAGGGGTCAAACGGGTGGCCCGTCTCGACGTTGTAGACCATCCACGTCGCCATCAGGCAGACGAAGCCGAAGACGAAGGGCCAACTCCCCATGCCGTGCCTCATAGCGTCGGCGGCGCGTTCTCCGAGGGTGCGCTCGTTACCTGTTCGGACGGCTGGATGGAACTGCCAGTGACTTTCGCGCTTCATAGCGAGCATTATCCTTGCTAATGGTTGATGGAGCGAGCGTTAAAGGCCCTTGTGAGCGCCCAGGTGCTTGTCGAGCTCAGTCTGCACGATGTCGAGTTTGTTGTCGAGGCGCAGGACTGCGGCTTCGATGCGGTTGATGGCATCACGCATGGAGGAGCCGCCGTTAGGTCGGTACTGCTTCTTGATTTCCTCGATTTCGGCAGCCAGGCGCTCGGAGGCGAGGTCGGAGGCTTTGACCGCGACCTTGTGGTGGACGAAGACGCGGATCTGGTTGATGGTCTTGAAGCCACCCCAGACGATGCCGACGAGGAAGCCGATGCTCACGATGAAGTTAATCCACCAGTTAGCGGTGTTGAGGCTCAAAGCAATCATGACTTAGGCCCCTCGATGATTTCCTCGATGAGGTGCTCCATCTTGGCAATCGGGCCCGAGTGGACAGCCTCGGCGCTCTCGGCCTCGTGAGGGGCAACTGGGGCGCTCTGCGTGGCTTCTGGCTTCGCTTCGATGTGCGCAGGCTCGACCGGCGGCTGGGGCTTCGGCTCGGCGGTGGCTACCGGCTGCACTTTTGGAGCAGTTACGCTTGCACTTTCGGCAACTTTGACAACGGGCTTGTCAAGTTCGTGGGGGGTGCGCACCTTGTTTGCGCCGGTGTGGAAGCGCAGGTAGGTCTGGGGCTGGCGACCGTCTTGGCTGACGTAGACGAGGCTCGGGTCTCCCTGCTGGCCCATCGAGATAGTGAGGGGGTCGTGCCCTGGCTCAACGACGAGGGCGGTGTGCCAGCCGGTTCCAGGGCCATAAACGATAACGTCGCCGGCCTGCACCTGCTCACGGGGGATGATGAGCCCGTGGCTAAGCAGTGTGCCGGTGTAGCCCTCATGGTCGTAGTGCTGACCGTTCGGGTCATCTGCGCCAGCGAGCCAGTAGCAGAGCGTCACAAACGCTGAGCAGTCGCAGTCAATGGGGAACTTCGGGGGCCAGACACCGATGGCGCTCATACGCGCTGGGCCTTCGCTGTAGTTCATCTCGGCTTTGTGCTCCATGAGCCAGTGGGCCCATGCGACGATTGCCTGTCGAGTGTCTGCCATGTTTCTCCTTAGTTAATGCCGATGACGGTGATAGATCCGAAAGCGGCGGTTGCGGTTCCCGTGCCGAGCTTCGAGTAAAGGTTGAGCGAGAACGACTGCAAGCCAACACCCTGCCCGAGAGCATTGGGCTGGTAGATGTACGCCCCCGAGAAGGCGTTGGCGCTGGTCGTGGTCACGTCGCCAATCTGGTAGGCGTAGAACGGCACTGCCGAGGCGTTGAGGCTGAGGCCGGCGAAGATTTGCGTCGATGCTGATGCCGCGCTCAAGGTCTGGGCGAACGAGAACAGCACGAGGTAGGTGTTAAACCCTCCCGAGACCGTGACCGAGGTGAGCAGTCCACCTGCGTAGGCGTTGGTCAGCCCGACACCCGTGTTCGTGGGTGTGCCCGATGACCACACGCCACCCTGTCGCCAGAACGAGCCGTCCTGTCCGTCGCCGAGTGAGGTGAGCGTTGCGCCGTAGGTCGAGGTGTTGCGGATAACCATTATGACCTCACGGGGTACGGGTCGAGTGTGTAGGTGGTGTGGAAGTAGCCAGGCTCAGCCTGAAACTCGTGCTCGATGCTCTCGATAGCCATCTGCAGATTCACCACGCCGGCTCCGGCAGCGTTCGGCATCGTGCGCTTAAAGGTCACAACGTCGCCGAAGTTCACGGACAACTGCAGGCTCACGTTCGCACCGTTGCCGGTCTCGCTCATCAGCCGGACGCTGTTCACTCGGGGCAGTGGGCCACGGAAGATGTAACCGAGGAAGTACGCCGCCGAGAGTGCGTCGTTGAGCGAGGTGGAGACCGTCGAGGACTTGCTCAGGGTCGAGAAGCCCCATCGGTTCTCGGCTGAGGTGTTCTCGTAGATTTGGTCTACGCCGGACTGTGGGGTGATGCGCACCGTTGTCCAGGTGTCGGCATCGTCGAGCACCCAGTCCAGCGAGGTTGCGTCGTAGGCGTAGCCCGAGTTGTCATCGCTCAGCGTTCCCGAGGAGGAGAACGTGCGCGGTGTCCATGAGTACGTCGGCGCGGCTGGTGGGGTGTTCGGGGTGAACGACCAGGTGCCGTAGTAGTTCTGCGTAAAGAAGTGCAGCGATCCGTCAGGCCACTGGAAGAACGAGCCAATGTCGGTGTCCGTCACCTGCTGAATCAAGTCCAGCGCCGTCGAGGTGGTCACGGGGCTATCCCAGTAGTAGGGCTCGACTGCTGCGTAGCCGTTGCTCGATGAGCCTGCGACGTAGGCGTTCGTACTCTGGTAGGCGTTCGAGATGAGCAGGGTGTTCGGCAGGTAGCTTGAGCTCGTCGCCGTAGAGACCGTAGCGAGGGCGGAGATGCTGCCGCCCGTAATCGTGCCCATGCCTGCCAGGGTCAGAATCTCGGCGATGCGGTCGCCCGAGAGCACCTTGCTTGTCGTGACGGGGTAGCCCAGTTGCAGGAGCGTTCCGGCTCGGTAGCGCTGCTGTACCTCTTGGGGCAGGGTCGAGGTGCTGGCGTTGTTCGAGACCACGATTTCGTCGATTTGCCCGTTGTAGGAAGCCACGCCCGAGGCGTTAGCGCCGACGTAGAGCGACCCTGCGGCGAGTTGCGTCGAGGACAGCCCGAGGGAGTAGAACACGCCGTCGCAGTAGAGCTGGGGCACTGAGGAGGTGTTGCAGACGATGCCGACGTGATGCCAGTAGCCGTCGTTGACCATTGTGGCAGTTGCGGCGAGCACTCCCCCGACCGTCGCGGTCAAGACACCGGCCTGCGTGATGGTCATGGTGATTATGTTGCCGCCCGAGTTCACCGTGAGGATGGAGTTGCCCTGCACCTGCTGGCCCAGAATCCAGAAGTCAACACCCGTGCAGAAGGACGGGGCGACGATTTGCAGGGTGGCTCCGGCGATGTTGGACGCGCCCGAGAGGTCTGCGCAGCCGTCGGTGTCGTAGATGATGACACCGTGCTGAGGGTAGGAGACCTGCCCGACGAACGACCCGTTTGACCCTGCAGGGCCGTAATCGTAGAGCGTAGTCAGGTAGGCGAGGCCGGTCGAGGTGCTGTCACCCGTAACGGACGCGGCGACGGTGAACGAGGTCGAGGTTGCGGCGGTGATGGTGGCGTTGGTCTGGTTGAGCGTGGTGATACCGGCGAGGCCCTGAATCGTGACCACCTGCCCGACACTGAAGGTGTTCTGCGCCTGGTAGACGATGGTAGATCCGTTGCCGTGCGCCGAGGTGACGGTGACGGCGGAGTAGTTCGAGCACCGATACCATGAGCGCGTCGAGGCCGAGAGCGCGTAGCCCTTCCAGAACGAGGGGCGGTAGAGATACTTGAGGCTCAGGTACTTGGTCAGGTCTGAGGCTTCGATGTCGAGGTCGGAGTTGAGCTGGTCGGCGACCTTCTCCGTCACCGTGTCGATGATGCCCCAATACACAGAGTAAGAAATAGTATTGTAAGTGCCCATTATCGCAATAGGCAGGCGAGGGGCGATGACGGCGCTCTGCCCGTTGACTGAGGCGTTCGTAAAGAATCCGTCGCGGTTGTTGAGCGTCATCTTGAGCGTGGCGGCTTCCACGCGGTCGAGGTAGTGCTGCTTTCCCGTCTTGGTCGTGAAGTCTCGGACGTACTTGGACACGTTCGTCCAGTAGGTGTTCGATGCGCCCGAGGCAGGAAGCGCCTGCTGGTTCGCCGTCGCCAGGGTAGCGCCCGAGGCGGTCGGGTTGAAGGCAATCCAGATGTCAAAGGCAGGAAGCGTCGCGAGTGTCAATTCAGTCGCCTCTTAGTCGTGGGTGGCGCAGGCTTAGCCTGGGCGGTCGTTCCGTAGAGGTTCCCCATCCGGCGCACGTCCTTCGTCTGGGCGTTTCGGACGTGCATGGCGAGGGCCTTAACGAAGGCAGGGTGCGTGGCTAGTTTCTGGGCGAGCAGGTCGAGGTCGAGCTCGATGTTCCATTCGGTATTGTCGCCAGTTAGATCCGCGTCGAACTCAGCCATTACTTGCCAATCGTTCCATGACCGCGCACGGTGACAGTCACCTTGTGCGTCGTCTTCTTAGGAGCGCTTGCCGAGCCCATGTAGCCAGGGAGCCCAGTGTTGCGCCGTGGCGAACTCGGGCCGAGGATGGGGAAGCCGCTAACGCTGATACCGAACAGACCCTTCAAGACGGCGTTGCCGAGGGTGTTGAGCGTAAGCGCCGCGATGTCGTAAGCGCCGCCGAGTTTGTTCTGCTTCCACTCCGCGCTGGCCTTGTTGAACGAGGCTTGACTTGGCTTGCCGAGGTTCCAGGCGATGAGCGCCGTGCCTACGCCGGTCGCTACTGCTGCGCCGATAGTGGCGGCTGTTCCTGCTTCGACGGCGACACCGAAAGCCTCGGCAATCTTGATACCGATGTTCGAGGCCTTGACCGCGAGGGCTGCGGCAAATGCAGTGGCAATACTTTCGCCGAGCGCGGTCTGTGCGCCCTTGTGCGTTGAGATGTAGTTCATCGCGCCGGTGACGATGTTGGCAGCGTCCTTGACGTAAGGCATTAGGACAAGACCGAACTGGGCAGCGGAGTTGACCAACTGCTGCTCAATAATCTTCATCTGTACGCCGAGCTGCTTGCTGGCCTCGCCGAAACCTTTAGTGAGCGAGCCGGAGCCAGAGCCAGCGACCTGCTTCTGGATGGTGATAAACGACTGCAGGTTCTTGATTAGATCCGAAGCAGCGGCTCCGCCGGTCTTACCGAACACGGCGTTCACCATCTCCTGCAACTTGGCAGCCGAGCCGCCAGCCTGCTCCTTGATGTATTTGAGCATCCCACCAACGTCGCCACGGCGGAGGTCGGCGGCAAGGATGTTTTGGCTCAGCCGCGCCTTCTCTAAGTTCTTGGTGTAGGTCTTGGTCGGGTTCTCGATGTTGCTCAGCGCCGTGGCGAAGGTGGCGATGGAGCGAGAGGGCAGGCCGACCTTAGCGAACTCAGCGCCCAGAGCAGTGACGGTGGAGAGTTGGAGCCCGTGCGCGGCGAGGGCCACACCTACGCGCCCCGAGAGCATGGCTTCCTCTGCCTTTAGACCGCCCACGAACTCCTTAGACCCTGCGACCAGTTTGCCGGTCAGGTCTTGAACGCTCATGCCCTTCGTGATTTGGAGCGACTGCGCGGCGACGATGGCCTGCGTGGTGTCGGCGACTGAGGCGTTGGTAACGACGGCGGCCTGCGCTGCTGTGTTGAGTAAGTCCGTAGCCTTCTTGCCCTTGATGCCGGCCTGCTCGACGGCAAGCGCCGAGTTGATGAGGTCGCTGGTGCTCTGCCCCGTGGCGTTTGAGATGCCCATGATGGCCTTGCCGAGTTTGTCGGCTTGGTCGGCGGTGAGCCCTGCCTGGTTCTGCAGTTTGTCCAGACCCTCTTGGAACTGGAAGGCTTTGTCCACACCGAAGGCGGTGATGGCGGCTCCTACGCCCAGAACGGCGGTCGAGGCTGTGTTGGCGAACTTGTTCATCCTGCCGCCAGATGCTTCAGCGATGCCGCCGAACTCCGCCATCTTTGCGCCGGCCTCGTCCATCTTCGCCATGTATTCACGGGTGTCCGCAAGAAGCGTGGCTACAACTGTTGGCAGCATCCCCATTGTTCAGTCCTATTCGATAGATTCGCGGAAGACGCGCTCGGCGAGTGCCTTGAGCTTGTCCTCTGCCTTGCGTGTGCCGTTCGCCATGAAGGGGAAGGCTGGTGCGTGGATGTAGTGAGTGCCGAACTCGACGTAGGGCGCGTAGAACGTGCTGGGGCCCGTTCCTGATTCCCACTTACCTGCGCCCAGGTCTCGGACGTAGGCGCGGCGGATGGAGTTTCGGGTGTTGCCGGTGCGGATGGTGGGGTTCGGTCGCTTGGATGCGTAGGGGCCTGACGCTTTGTAGTAGACCCGACCCGTGCGTGACACGGTGCGCGAACCTGCCGGACGTGCGCGGAATTGCTCCTTCGCGCTGTCGGCGATGATGTCTCCACCCTCTGTGACGAACTGACGAGCCGCGAGGCTGGCCTTCTCTTTCGTGAGCCCGAGCGCCTTCTCGAAGTCCACGATGCCTGTGACGATGACCTCAGCCATTTGCTACCTCTCGCTCTATCTCCGCCACTGCCAGCATCCACTCGGTGAGCAGAACCGGCTGAGCCATGAACTCGGAGTGACTGCCGCCATAGGTCTTGCGGAACCTGTGCTCACGGTAGAAGGCGAGCACCTCGGGGTCAACCTCGGTGGTCTTGCCTTCGAGCGCCGCCTTTAGTTTGGCGAGGCGGCGGTAGGGGCTTTTGGGTCTACGTCGGGCTCCGTGCTCAGCGTAGATCCGTTGAACTCGACACCGCAGGCCTCAGAGAGCGCGTCAAACGTAGCCTTAGGCAGGTCTAACGCGGTCTCTAAGGTCGGCAGGTCTCCGAGTGTCCACTGCTTGACTAGGCCCACGATGAGCTCAGCCTGGTAGCCGTCGAGGTTCGCTTGGTCTTCGTCGCTAATTTCGGCGAAGATGCCCCAGGTCTTGGGGTCAGCATCGTCGAAGCCGAGCGAGGCGAGTTTGGCGGCGGTTCCGGCTGCCTTCATGTAGGCCCGAGAGATGGCCCGAGACGTGCGCTCGGTAATCTCCTCTTTGCTGGCGATGATGGCAGACTGACCGTTAGGTAGTTCGACTAGTGGCACTGTTAATCCCCTTACTTTTCTTAGTACGAGGCAGACTGGGCGTTAATGAACGTGGTCTGGATGGGCGAGTAGCCGGTCGCAGCGTCGGTCGAGTTTGCGTTGGCGGTGAACTCGATTTCGAGCTCGGTGAACTCCTTGCCACGGGTGCGCTTGATGCTGTGAATCTGCGCCGCGCTCATGGTGAAGTTCGCCGAGTGCTGGGTTCCGCTCGTCGCGTCGTTGGGGTCGGTCAGCGTGATGCTGATGGCCTCGGGGCTACGGGTCAGACCGTAGGCGCTAGAGCCGGTCGAGAACACGTCAGCCGTGGAGTTGACGACCATCGTGAACTTGCCGGTCACTTCGATAGGGCCGGCGAACAGGTTGTAGGGAGCCTGCGTACCGAGCGTGAAGATGGGCTGGGTCTTGCGGTTGATGGTCAGTTCGCCGGTGGTGATGTTCGTGTAGCTCGTGCCACCGATGGTGATGGCGGTATCCCAGGCAGGGATGAGGTGCTCGGCGGAGAGGCTCTGCGTAGCAAACACGGTCGGGGCTGAGGTGTAGGACGTGTACGGGTTGCCCAAGTACTTGACCGTCGCTTCGGCAGCGGCTTCGGCTCCGAAGGTCAGGGCGAGGCTGTCAGCCTGTGCGCCCGTGACGGTGAAGTAGTTAGCACCGTCGAAGTCGAGGATGGAGTAGGTCGGGGGCTGTGAGCCGGTCGAGGGGGTGTTGAGCACCTTAATCTTGTGCGTGTAGGGGCCGGCTCCGGTCACGGTGTCCGTAGATCCGAGGATGGAGCGCACCAGCGTCGGGAAGGTGTCGGCGTAGAGGTACGACTTGAACTCAAAGTCATCGTGACGTACGCCCTGCACTTGGTCATAGACCGTCGTGGGCGAGCCGCGCAAGGCTTCGTCGCGCAGGAACATCTGGTTCGGGGTGATTTGCGGCGAGGAGACTGGAATCCAGTAGACCGTGCCGGTCGTGGGTAGCGTTCCCTCGGTGGTCTCGATGACCATGCCGAGGTAACTATTGGCTGTGAGAAATGGGCCTGCCATGATGGTTCCTTAGTTGCTAGGGGTTGGGTCGGTCGGGGTGACTTCGGGCGCTACAGGGGCTTCTGGGGCGCTCTGTGGGGCTTCTGCCGGTGCTGGTGCTACAGGAGCAGAGGCTACTGCCGTCCAGCGTCCATCGCCAGGGTCGGCGGCGAGGGCGTAGGACTGTCCAGGCTGAACGACGAGGACGTTGCCGTCTGCGTCGAGCAGGTTGGGGTAGATGCGCTCTTGGCTGTCAGTGAAGGTGAACATGGGGCTCCTTACGAGATGTACGAGTTCGAGGCGGTGATTTCGATGACCGACACGCGCACGGTGGAGACCACCTGCGTCACCTGTGCAGATCCGTTGATTTGCTTGGGGTAGTAGACGACTACGTCGATGTCATCGCCGCCGCTTGTGGAGCCTTCGCCCCACTGGAAGATGGGCCCGTTGCCGCCGCAGTTCTTCGAGGCGCGGATGGCGTTGGTGAAACTGTCGATGAAGGCCTCAGCGTCTGCGCCAGCGTCCTCGGTCTTGCGCTTGGTCGAGCGAAAGATGCAGGTGAAGACCACCTCGTAGGTGATTTCCTTGCCGCCACCCGTTGCGCCGGTGAGCTCGATGCGCTTCTCGCGCTGGCTCTCGATGTAGGGGTAGACGATAGCGCCGGACTGATGCCCAGGGTCTTCGTTGGCGTAGAACTCGCCCTCAGGCGTGAACTTGGCGGGGAAGGTCTTGACGCTTCCGAGGTGCGTGATGCCGGCGGCGTTGAGGTAGTTGACGAACTGGGTGCGTACTGTCTCGCGGCTCATTGGCGACCACTGATGACCTTGAAGGGCTCAAGCAGAACCTCACCTCGCAGTTCGTCCTCGTAGGAGGTTTCGCTACGGGCCGAGATAGCCGAGGGCTCGCCGATGTCGTTGATGACCAGACCGCCTTGTCCGCGCTCCTTGACCATCGCCACGATGAAGTGGATGACCGCCTGCTTGATAGCGGCAGGCATTGTGGAGACGTTCACGCCGGATCCGTGGGGGTACTGCGTCGGGCTGGCGAGGGTGATGGTCGTTGCGGTGACTGAGGCGACCGTGACTACCTCGTCGTTCATGCCATCCCAGATGGTGAAGGTCATGCCAGGGTAGAGGCCCAGCGTGTCCGTGACGTGCAGGGTGGTAGCGCCTGCTGCGGAGGTGGCGGTGGTGAAGGTGTTGAACCAGCCGTTGATGTAGGTGTATTGACACCACATATTTGACTGATACCCCCAGCGAGCGCCTGCGATGCCGAGCGAGCCGAAATAGAGGCCCAGCGTTGTAGGGGCGGTGAGGATGAACTGGTAGCGGTCGATGGCGACGTTGCTCGATGAGATGGTGATTTCCTGCAGGCCAGAGCCAGGGCCCCAGCCGACTTGGATGTCGATCACTTCGAGGACGGGGGTGTAGGAAGGCGTGAAGGTGATGTTGCCGTCACGGTTCGGGCGATACCATCCGTTCTCCGTGTTCGAGGTGGCGTTGAGCGTTCCGAGGGGGCCGTAGCAGAAGATGTCGGCCTTGCTTGATGCTCGCTTGATGAGGTCGGAGAGGGCGCGGTCTTGAGCTACTTGGCTGGCGTTCTCGATGAGGTTGGAGAAGTCAATAGCCGAGGCGGTGGGGCTGAACTTGACCTCGTTGAGCGAGACGTACGGCTCAACGATGCCCTCAGTCTGAAAGAACGGTGCAACGACCATTTAAGCCTCTTCTAAGTTTGAGCCGTCGCACTTGCCGCAGTGGTCACGGTAGAGCGAGTTAAAGCCGCAGTCGAGGCATCGGAAGCCTCGGGCGTTGCGGAAGTTCGTGCCGGCAATAGCGAAGTCGCCGGACTTGACTAGGGCGCGAGCGGTCTGCCCGTCCACATGGAACGTGCCGTCCTTCTGGCGAGGGATTACCGCGCCTTCGTTGACGGTGACTTCTTTGAGCGCGTTGTCGGATCCAACGAGGCGCATCTCTCTCCTTTGCGACTGGGAGGGGAGCAGGGCTAGGGGAAGGGGAGTGAAACCCTAGCCCTGCTCAACCCTCGGGGGCTAGACAACGACGGCGAACAGCCTGTCTCGATGCCTAGCGACTGCTGGCTTTATCAGCCGGTGATGCCGGTGATGATGCCCGACCACGCCGGAGCGCGGAAGGCCAACGTACCGAAGGTGTACGACGAGATGTCGTAGGTGAAGCCGAGCTGCGGCCACTCGATCAGCATCGAGTCGACCACGTTGTGCGCCTCGACCGTCTGGCTCACGCCGGAGTCGGGGAACGGCAACTGCTTCTGGTGGATGACCATCGTGCCGGCAGGGATGAAGCGGTGCGTCACGAGGTCGAGCATCGTGCCGGTGGCTTCGTTGGCAACACCCGTGACCATCGCGCCAATCGACACGCCGTCGCTACCGGTCTGGTAGTTGAAGCGGTACGAGGTCGAGGAGACTGCAGTGGACTGCAGGGCCTTCGACAAGGCGCGACGAACAGCGGCGCTGACGAAGATGACCTCAGGGTCAGCCATCGTCGAGTTGTAGAGGCTCACGAGAGCGTCCTGGATGAGACCAGCAGGCTCGGTCTGCGAACCGATGGTGTTGTTGAACTGCGCCTGGTAGCCACCCGACTGCGCCAACGTGCTGATGAAGCCGTCGTAGCCCGTGCCCGAGTTCGCACCAGCGGCGTACGTGTTGTACGAGCCGTCGGTGGAGGGGTAGGTTCCGGAGATAGCGGCGAAGCTCAGCGCCGTGGTGCCCGAGGCCAGCGAAGGCGTGGTGGCCTTGTAGGTCGTACCCGAGACAACGACGTAGATGTTCACAGCAACAGCGCTGTAGGGGATGGTTCCCGTGTAGGTCACCTTGACACCCTGACCAGCAGTTGCGTTCGTCACCGTACCGGCAGACACGCCAGCAGTCTCACCGTAAGCCGAGGAGAGCGTGACGTACACAGCCGACGACGAGGTGGCAGGGAGGCCCGTGCCGGTCGTGTCGTTAGCGGCGGTGAAAGTCAAGCCCGAGGTCGACAGAGCGGTCGAGACGGCGTTCATCATGTTGCGCTCTTCGGCGAGGAAGTGCGACCAGATGAGGGCGGTGTGAGACAACTGACGGAGGTCGGTGTAGCCCTGACCGGCGAACTCGGCCTGGAGGCTGACGGAGTCCGAGAGGCCCTGTTCCACGAACGACTTGACAATCTTGTCAGCGGCGTAGGTGATCTTCGACGGACGGTTCAGCGAGACACCACCGAAGGAGGTGCTAGCCGAGGTCGAGGAGAAGAACGAGGACAGGTTGGCGACACCACCGACACCGGCGTTCGAGACACCAGTGATGCGACGGAACTCAAGCGCCTGGCCCTGAGCCTTGATGCGAGCGATGCTGTTGCGAAGGTACAGTTCCTTCGGGATGAGCAACGACAGGACGGGGTCGAGGTTGTACGGTACGAGGCCCGAGACACCAGAGACCGTGTTGTTCAACGGGCTGGTGAGGGTCAAGTCCTTCTGCAGGTCGGCGAGACCGTCGAGCGAGGACTGCACAGCAGCCAACTGGTCGCCCGAGACAGCCTTCGTGATTTCGCCCTGCAGCTCAGCGATGCGCGATGCAGCCGAGGCAGTCTTGACGATGCCGGTAGTAGGTGAGAACGAAATTTCCCCGCGCTTGTGAGCGTTGAGGGTGTTCGCGTGGACGGTGCTAAGGGCTGACTTGTAAGCCTCAAAGCGCTTGACCTGCTCGTCCGGCGCAAGGCCGTCGAACATCTGGTCAAGGGAAGGAGCGGCGAGTGCCATGCTGTTTCCTTTGTTAGTGGTTGGTTAGTTCGCTTCCAGGGCCCGAGCGGTGTCGAGGTACTGGTTGCGGAGTGCAGGGTCGGTGATCTGTGCGGCGAGGGCGCGGTAGCGCTGCGCTTCTACCTCACGGGCCAACACTGCGGCTGACTTGCTGGTCTGTTCACGGGTGGCGCGGAGTGCCGGCCCCCCAGGTGCAGCCATTGACTTCACTTCGTCGAGCGCGGCCTTTAGGAGTTCAATCTCCTCTGTCGCCTTGCTCAATTCAGCCTTAGCCGTCATGACTTCTTCAAGGCCCAGCGCCTTGACGATTTCGGAGCGCAGTTCGTCCTTGACCTCGGGGGTCGCCGTTTCTGCGCTTGCGTTCTTGATGAGGTCGGCTGATACGCCGAGACCGATGTAGGCCATCGTGTCGCCTTCTTTCTCTTCATCCCATCCGGTGAATGGGGCTTCGGTTTCGTTCTCTGAGGCTTCGTCAGTCCACCAGCAGAGGAATAGTTCGAGGGTCGTGAGCAGTTCGCGCACGTCGCAGATTTCGTTCTCGTCGCCTGCGACCATCTCGTCGAGTTCAGCCTTGATGGTGGCGATGAGGCCGTTGCGGATCGCTGCGAGGTCAGCCGCGTCGTGCTTCATGTCGTCGGCCTTGACCAACTCAGCGTCTGCGCCCTTCCAGTTGTCAGGAATCAAGTCCTCACGGCCCAGCGCCTTCGCACGGGTCTTGATGTGGGCCTTCGCCTGGGCTGGGTCTTTGGCGCGTCCGATGCTCTGGATGGCGTTGCGCAAGTCTTTCACGCTCTTGATGGGGAAGCCACCGCCAGGGAGTGCCTGACCAGCCTCAGCCATGTCAGCGCGTTCTGCGTCGCTGTAGTCCTTCTTGGCGAGGTCGGGCTCTGCGTCCTTCATGTCGCGGTTGTCGAGCGCCACGGGGGTCGAGACGCGCTCGGGCTCAGCGAACTCGGAGCGGCCTTCGGGCTGGTGTCCAGTACCACCGCACACGTCGCAGTCAGTCTCTTGGGTGTTGCCCTCGACGTTGGTCTTCTTGCCAGTGCCGGAGCAGGCGCGGCAGCCGAAGGGCTCGTCGCGGTTGAGCACTTCATGGCGCACTCCTGGCTCCT
>Ga0208741_10000273_pt1 | contig 26796 bp, 23 predicted proteins | sample CryBogCBE03Jun09_FD_184576 | JGI IMG/M metagenome (GOLD analysis project Ga0208741, IMG submission 184576) | Freshwater microbial communities from Crystal Bog, Wisconsin, USA - CBE03Jun09 (SPAdes) | ecosystem: Environmental > Aquatic > Freshwater > Lake | place: Crystal Bog, Wisconsin, USA...
CCCATTGGGCATCTGTTAAATCTGTCGTATACATATTTTCTTTAAGCTTGGTAACTCTAAGAACGTATGTATCTCTTTTTTAGCATGTGCCCTTACTTCTTTTAAAGAACATTTTTAAACAGGCTCTTAGGCTTCATCAAAACAATTTAAAACAAAGTTCTTTTTATTTAGCGAATTTTTAGCGAATTTTTTTTTACAACCCCATTTTTTTTGTCAAAACAGAGGAAAAATAAACCTCAAAAAGCACTTTTCTAAGTATAAAATTAACAAAAAGTGGCATATTGTTAAGTATTGGTATATTTGCTAATGAGGCAGTCGTCCCGACTAAAAAAGTAAAAGCTGCTTCAGTAAAATGAGGCAGCTTTTTTTGTTTTCATATTGAATCTTTATCCATTTAATAAGGATACCTGGACTCATATTTATTATTAAAATCAATAACTTCCACTCTTTTTGTTTTGCTCCCAACTCTCTATTCCTCCAGTAAACTTTGCATCCTTCTTCTTCAAAACAGAATCGTAATACTTAGCCATTGCCATATCACCAGCATCATAATAGGCTTCTCCCATGGTGTCTATATAATTTAATTCTCCTGGAGAAAACAGGTTTAGAATTTGTGCCAACGCTACTGCTTTCTCAAATTGTTTGTTCTTGATGCAGTCATATACTGCTGAATTTATTATCTCTGGATTCAGTTTCCTATTGATTGCATCCAACAGGATACTATCTCTGATAAAGTAAGCCAACAACAACTAGAAATTCGGGTACCCAATTGAGTGAGTAATTATCTATCCTTCTCACAAACATATACTATCACCTCTATATTATTAGTAAATCTCCATGAAAGGAAGGCTTCCTTGGCATAACAATGGAAATAATTGGGAGAAACAAGTGGTAAGTGTAAATAAAGATGATTGTTATAATTTTTAATAAGTAGTTGTTGGTATCATCATTAGGGGGCGAATATCTTAAGATAAAGCTTAGCTTGACTATATATGGTTTTAATTTATTTGTCAATCATATTATTAAATTGTTATCTTCTGTCCTTTTTTGTGCAAAAAATTGTAATTGCAATCTTTTTTTTGCATTAATTTGCATTAAGCAACTCTAAATGGGCACAAATTTATATTGTGTAGACAGATTAGGATTTTTACCCCGCATTATTACACACGAACACTATGAGAAAAAAAGATGTCTTGAAAAACTATTTTTTTTGGGATAAGTTAAATTTTAGAAGTCAAATTAGAAAGTTATGCTTCTTGCTCTTTGCCACTATTACATTTCAAATAGGTATGGGGCAAACAAGTACTTTTAATGGCACAGGTGGCTCATTATCTGCTACTGGCGGGCTAATTGTAGATTCTTTTCCTATTACTGTTTCAAATGTTGGAGCAATTAATGGAACTACCTTTGGGTTGACTTCTGTGAGTCTCAACTTATATATGCCAGTTGATTCTGTTGAAGAAATCTACATCAAGAATAGCCCCACTGCTACCGACTCCGTCTTTTTGTATCTAAGACCTATAGATAGAACAACAAATGGGGTATTGGCTAACAATAACTTCAACGCCACTTTTATCAATACTTCTCTGAATCCCATCTGGACATCTCTGCCTCCTTTTACGGGTAACTTCTTGCCAGATGGCATGCTGGGCTTACTGAATGATGGGAGGGGCGCAGATGGCACTTGGAAGTTGTATGTAAAGACCAATAATCCAACAACTGGTGGAATATCTGGAGGAAAAATAAACAGTTGGTCTTTAACTTTTTCCAAGAGTCCCGCAGCCAATATCGCAATAAACAAAAACCCACAATCTCAGCCTAGTAAGCTGTGCGCTGATGCACCGTTGATTTGTGATTTTGATGGTTATCCGGGTACTACAAACTCTGGAATGAATATTTCTCCGGTTTTAAAGAAGAAAATTGAGAATGATGCGAACTGTTCGGGTATAATTCACAATAATAGTTTTATTAAATTTATTGCAGGTGCCACTACAGTTTCCTTTGATTTATTTGTTTACAACAGTCGGTTTAATAAGCAAGGTATGCAGATGTGGATTGTGGATGGGACTGCAGTTTGTGGGGCTACAGGAAAAGTAACAATGTATCCTGACATAAGTGGTGGAACTTGTAGCCTTGGTCTGGACGTGATAAATGTTGGATATATTACACCAACTACCTACAAGGCAAAAGGGCTGACTGTAGGAAACACCTACTATATTGTATTTGATGGTGCACTAGATGATTATTGCAACTTTATAATAAAGCCAACAGGAGGAAGTGTTCAACCAGTAATGTCTTTAACCCCCCAAAATGCAGTTGTTTGTTTGGGTCAGACGCTTACACTTAATGCAGCTACCAATGCCGCGGCACCAACTTGGACAGCAAATCCAGCTTCAGCAATAGGCGCATTGAATACGGCTTCTGGTAGTACGGTTACTTTTACGGCATCTGCTGCCAATACGCCTCCTTCGGCAACTCCTTATTCTTTTACTGCCACTACTTCTGGCTTGGGAGGAAATAATTGTCCAGCTTCTCTACAAAGTAATATCACGGTGGTAGAGAGTCCATCTTTCACAACACAGCCAAGTACAACAAGTTACACATACCCTGGACAAACATTTCCTCAATTATCCGTTACAGTATCACCCGCTATTGGTATTTTTTATCAATGGTATGTAAATTCTACGGCAGCCAATACTGGTGGTGTAGCAATTGCAGGGGCAACAGATAATACGTATACTCCACCAAATACTGCTGTTGGAACTTATTATTATTATTGCGTAATTACTAATAACAGTTGTAGCCAAACAAGTAACCTTTCTGGCGCCTATATTGTGAAAATACCTTTAGGGACCTGTACTACCCCTGATGCTTTCGAGTTTGTTCAACAACCTAGTGATGTACCACAGAGTGCTGCGATGTCGCCAGCTGTTACAGTAAGGGCGTATTGTAGCACTACTGGTGCGACCGCAACAGGGTACACAGGACAAGTGAAGATTACTGCCTTGAATGGGTGTGGCTTTATAGCGCTAACGCAAAATGCTTCTTCTGGGATTGCAACTTTCTCGGATATTATATTCACAAGAAGTTTGCAAACAGGTGTGAGTTTGTCTGCAACTGCACAATCTATCGCAGGTACTGTCACTAGTAACACATTTAATGTTACTGCGCCAACTGCAACTACTGGAGGTACTGTTACCAAAACAATTGCAAGCAATGATTTCGAAACACCCTTGACTGGCAAGTGGTCTTGGAGTGCTGGGGCAGGCTCTTTTCCTAGTGATGACGTTACAGGGATAGATTGTCAGGGTGGAAATTGTTACTTAAGAAAAAGTGATAAAGGTACTTATGCAGCTGGCAAGACTGAAGATAAAAATACTATAACTTTTGCTAACTACACCAACTTAACTAAGTATAAGAATTTGACTTTAACATTCAAAGTAGCTTCATTATCTGATGTCGGTTGTGCCACAGCACCAGCATCCGGGGCTTGTAAGTCAGCAGATTCTGGTCCAGGGACTGATGCCAATGAAGATATGATTGTTGAAACCTCTGTTGATGGAGGTGCAAGCTGGCAAACATTATTTACGCACAAGGGTGGGTCAAACTGGCTTTTTCCATTTGCTTCTACTCCCGTAACAACACTTAGTTTGGGTGCTGGGGCTATATATGACAATACACAAGATAATAGTGCTTTTAAAATAGATCTTACTGGTAACGACCAGTTTCAGTTTAGGTTTACCGCAACGGATAATCGGTTTAGTGAAAACTGGAGTATTGATGATATAGTTTTGGCTGGAGATACTATTACTCTTCCCACAACAGGTGTTCCTTCACCATTGCCTACCCTCACTGTTTCTGGTAATGCAACAATTTGCCCGGGTAGTACTGCCACACTTGCATCTTCGGTTTCAAATACTGTTGGCACCGTAAGCTATGCTTGGAGTCCTGCAGCTGCATTACAAGATGCAACAGCGGCAAATCCAACAACAAAAGCTTTATCTAATGCACAATCTTATTCATTAACTGCAACAGATGCAGACGGATGTACTGCCACAGCAGGGCCTGTAAATATTTCTATGTTCAGGAAACCGATACTGAATAGTCAACCCGTATCTAAGAAGGTTGATGTGTGCCTGAATGGCTCAGTTGATACCCTGTTGATTGATGCAACTGGTTCTGAAAACTATCAATGGTATGTAAATACTACCAACGCTACTACAGGTGGTACAGCTATTACTACCGACGGAAATAGTAATACCTACGTTCCTCCAACCGATAAAGTTGGAACTTTCTATTATTACTGTGTTATTGGAAGCAATTGTCCATCTTTGAATGTAACTACCAATTCTTTTGGTCCTTATACAGTGAACGCATTACCAGTCCTTTCTGTCTCGGCATCTATCAATCCGGTTTGCCCTAGTTCTTCTACAACTTTAACAGCGACAGGAGCAAATAGCTATTCTTGGACAGGTGGACCATCACCAGCTTCAACAACAACTTATACAGTCAGCCCTAGTGTTGCAACAAAGTATTATGTAACTGGTACAAATACTACAACTGGTTGTATTAATATTGACAGTATCACAATTACTACAAGTACGTCTTCAACTGCAAGTGTAGCAGTTGTTGCCGCTCCATCTGGTACTATCTGTTCTGGTACTAGTGTCACTTTTACTGCCACGCCTACCAACGGCGGCACTTCGCCCACTTATCAGTGGAATAAGAACGGAACACCGATAAGTGGAGCAACTGCTTCAACTTATACCTATACTCCTGCTAATCAAGATCAAATTGTCTGTAGCATGACTTCAAATAGTACTTGTGTTATAACACCAACAGTTTCAAGTACTTCAATCACTGAGTCAGTCACAACCAATGCTACCCCAAGTGTAACAATAGCAGTAAATCCATCTGGAAGTATCTGTTCAGGCACGAGTGTAACATTCACAGCCACAGCATCAAGTGGTGGTTCATTACCAGGTTATCAATGGAATAAGAATGGGTCAGTGATTAGTGGAGCTACTTCATCAACTTACACTTACAGCCCATCCAATAATGATGCGATTACTTGTACGCTTACTGCAAATAATACTTGCCAGACAACAAATACTGCCACAAGTACTTCAATCACAGAGGCAGTCACGGCCAATGTTACCCCAAGTGTAACAATAGCAGCAAGTTCGTCTGGAAGTATCTGTTCAGGCACGAGTGTGACATTCACAGCCACAGCATCAGGTGGTGGTTCATCACCAGGTTATCAATGGAATAAGAATGGGTCAGTGATTAGTGGAGCTACTTCATCAACCTATACTTACATTCCATCCAATAATGATTTGATTACTTGTACGCTTACTGCAAATAATACTTGTCAAACTTCAAATGTAGTAAAGAGTACTCCGATAACTGAAGCTGTTACTATTGGAAATGTGACCCCGAAAGTGTCTGTAACAGTGAATCCATCTGGAAGTATCTGCTTTGGAAATAATGTAATATTTACAGCCACATCAATTAATGCGGGCACTTCTCCTACATACGAATGGACGGTTAATGGGGTTACTGCACAGGCAAACACCAGTAATAAGTTCTCTTCCCAATCCCTGAATGATAAAGACACTGTTAAGTGTATACTGAGAAGTACTGCCGATTGTTTGGTGAAAGATACTGCCATAGGTGCGCCAATTGTAGTAACAGTAAACACTGTTCCTGTTGTTCCAGCTATTACATTGGTGGGATCGAATCCAATCTGCCCTGGCATCACTGCTTCATTAAGTAATGCATATGCAACCACTCCATTTACCCTAAGTAGTACTTGGAGCAGCAATAATGTAAGTGTAGCCACAGTAGATAAAACCGGATTGGTAACGGGTGTGGGTAACGGTTCTGCCAACATCAGCTATAGTGTAACTAACACTTGTGGTACAACAACAAAGAGTTATCTCATTACGGTGTCTCCCAAAACCGTCATTCCAGCTATTACTGGCGATGCAATAGTTTGTAAAGACCATTCCACTCAATTTATAGATGCAACAAGTGGTGGCGTATGGAGTAGTTCTAACTCATCTGTCGCAAGTGTAAGTAAAGATGGATTGGTAACCGCTTTAACCACAGGTCAGTCTACAATTTCATACACAGTTTCTGGAAGTTGTGTTGCCAATACGCCAACACGTATCCTGAAAGTGGTTGGGGAAACACCAAAGGTTTCTTTCACGCCTACTCAACCAACTTGTCTTTATCCGTCTATTGGTAGCATCAATGTAAAGGATGTTATAGGAAACGAGGGACCTTATCAATGTGTTTATGAGGGTACGCCTTATGCTGTTCCTTTCTCAGTAGGGAACCTGTCGCAAGGAATTTATTCTGTTAATATTATCAATCAGTATGGTTGTATTGTAGATAGTACGACTATAAATAATTATTTGTTGGCATTACTTGATGACGGTAATTGTGACACGCTCTATGTGCCTACCTGCTATGTGCCTGGTCATAAAAATGATTACAATCAAACGCAATATTTCAAGCCATTGGGCGGGTCTAACACACAAGTAAAAGCAATTGATTTTAAAGTTTACAATCGTTACGGAAACTTAGTATTTGAAACCCACGATTTGTATAATGGATGGAATGGAACATTTAATGGGGTAGAGCAAGGTACAGGAACCTATGTTTGGTATTTGAATTATACACTTGTTAATGGCAATGGCAAACCAATTAATCGAAACGGTACTTTTGTTTTGATTAGATAGTTAACTCTTTTTTATAGTCTTTTTAAAAATAAATCTAGGGGGGAATCTACCAAGTAAATTTAGCAACTTGTCTTTAGCTGCGAATACCATTAAGCGAATAATTCGTGTAAATTAGTGGTATTCGTAGCAACATAAAAAACAATAATGGCGTATAAACTTTTCTTGAATAGGCTTTGAGCCTGATTTTTGGGATTAATAATTCAGTTCTATTTTGGCTTAAATGGGATTATACATTTAGCGTTGAGTTTCTTGGAATTATGTAACAAAGAAAAATTTCACAATTAATACTTGCTATCTAGCCAGTTAAACATCTTTGGTTAAACTTATAAATTTTTTCAAAGACTTTAGTTGTTGCTAATCTTGCAACACTAACTATTTTGCCAAACTCTAAAAATGGGTTAACGTAGCAATGGATTGTACTTTTAATACGAATCAAGTCTATAAATTTAAATACATATTGATTCTCTAGATACGTTTAGTTTGCACTAGCAACTGCACCACCACCTTGTAAGTATTTTGCATATACGCCCATTTGAGGTTGGTCGTTACCAGCAACTGGGTGCAAAGAAAGTGGGTAGTTCTTCCACCAAGGACCTGCAGCCCAATAAGAACCGCTGATGCCGTTTGTAGTAAGATAGTGAAGGAAGTTATCTAAAACAACCAACCAACGGCCATCATTTTTAGGAACACCAAATTCGCCTACAAAACCTTTTTTACCATTTGCTTTCAACCAGTTAACAAAAGGGGCTACATAATTTACACCAGTTTGTGGGTTGATGTTGCTTTCGTCGTAGCTCTTTGCATAAGTGCCAGAGTAGTCGTTATCGAAATAGCAATGTGCATTGAAGATGATATTATCGGCAGGATCTTTAAGGTATTTTAATTGGTCGTTGTTAATAGCCCAAGTAGCAGCGTTAGAGTAGCTTTCGCCTTCTACCATAACATAAATGTCTTTGTTCATTTCTCTGATACCCTTGATAGCTTCTTGTGCAGCATTGAACCAAGAGTATTGACCCATATCGTGTGGTTCGTTCATAATATCTAATGCATAGATGTTATCGAAGCTTCTTAAAGCGAAAGCCATTTTCTTCCAGAAATCTTTGAAAGCAGCAACCGGAACTTCTTGGCTACCGATGATATATTCTACATTGTTTATTTTGTAACGAGCGAAGTTGTGCATGTTTAAAACTACCATTACGCCAGAAGCAGCGCAATCGCTAAGGAATCTCTTCATGTAAGAAAGTTCAGTGATGTCTAATGGGCCACCGATTGTTTTTTGGATTCTTTCCCAACGGAAAGGCATTTGCATTACTGTAACCCCTTTTTTAGCGAAGTACTTGATTTCTGTTTTGTCGGGATAGATATAGTTAACACCATAAGTTCCGGGCAAGTTTTCTGTGCCAAATTCTGCACCGCAAAGAGATACGCCAAATGGTAAAGCATTGTATTGGGCACCTACTTTTGTTAAGCTTAAAACTGCGATTGAGAGGAGAATTATTAAGTGTTTCATGACCTTCTTTTTTGTTAATTCAAAGGTCACTCAAGCCAAATCGGGGTATTGTAGAGGGGGTGATGAACTCTATTTAGCTACATTCTTGGGGCTTGTAGTAGTATGATTAATGGGTTTTAGAGGTCTGCGTAGAAGGTGATTTAAGTATAAAAATTTGAATTGTAAAGCAGTAGTTTTTGACGGGAACTGCTGACAGATTCTGGGACTTAAACATTGAGAAACTGAAAGATTGAAAGTGGTGTACAGAATGGTTGACACACAGTGTTGAAGGATGGACAAAAAGCGCAATATTTGCAGCATTTATAAGCTATGCAGTTACCGTCCCAGTTATTAGAGAATGCAGTGGCAGAATTTGCCAAGTTGCCCGGTATAGGTAAGAAGACTGCTTTGAGGCTGGTATTACACCTGTTGAAACAAGAAGTAGATGAAGTTTCGCACTTTGGTGAAACGATTTCTAAGATGAGAAAGGAGGTGCAGTTTTGTAAGCGTTGTAGTAATATTAGTGATACACAAGTATGTAGTATTTGCAGTAATACCACCGGAAGGAATCAGCAACTGATTTGTGTGGTGGAAAATATACGAGACGTAATAGCTATAGAAAGTACGCAACAATACAATGGTACTTATCATGTGTTGGGCGGAATTATCTCTCCATTGGATGGGGTAGGGCCCGATCAGCTAAACATAGAGACCCTTATCAGCCGGGTAAAGGAAGAGGAGACTAAGGAGTTGCTGTTTGCATTGAACCCAAATATTCAGGGCGATACTACCATCTATTATATACAGCGTAAATTGGGTCAGACCAATTGCAAGGTAACAACCATTGCCCGAGGGATTTCCTTTGGAGGGGAATTGGAATATGCAGATGAGATGACTTTGGCAAGAAGCATTACAAACAGGCTTCCAATAGAACAATATGTACGATAAGGTTATTGATTAAATGTATTTTACAGCTACCTACATCTTAAAATAGCTATCAAAAAACCCACAGAAACGATATCGAGCTTAGTAGCATATAAAAAGGAACTCTTTTACAGGGTTCTGAGTTTAGAACCCTACAAAAGAACATTCTTTTGTAGGGTTCTAAATTTAAAAGGTCGTTAAATAAGATTCTTTTTAGGGTTCTAAACTTAGAAGGCGGTTCATTAAGGTTCTTTTATATGGTTCTAAATTTAGAAGGCGGTTCATTAGGGTTCTTTTATATGGTTCTAAACTCTAGATACCCTTTGGAAGGATTCTTAGATTGTGTAGACAATTATAAACAGCAACAAACAATATTAAATATACCGATGTTAAAGCCTAAGTGTCAATAAGTAATTATAAATATTAGGTTTCTCATAGTGTTATTGCGTACAAAGATGATAATGTATATTGTACTAATTTGTTTTGGATTTAAATTAGTTTGATGCGTATTATGACAAGTCATTAATTTTGGCATCTAAATTTTAAAAAAAATGATTATTAACTTATTAGCTTTCTTAGTTCCCCTATGCTGTGCTTGGGCGTTGGTATTTATTGTAATTCTTGTTAGCATTTTCAAGCGCGCTGATTTAGCGATAAACACCAAGCTTTTATGGACTTTTCTCATCCTCGTATTTCCGATAATAGGACTAGTGCTCTATTTTGTTCAATACAAGGACAAGATTGTAAAAAAGCTAATTTGGTTCTCAATCCTAACTTTATCTCTTGCTGTGATAGCAGGTGCCACAGTTGATTATTACGTTTTCATCAAACCAACTCTACCAAGGGATTTGAGTAATGAAAAAGGAATTGAAGTATCTGCAAAAGACATTGTAAAAGAGTTTCAGACAAATGAATCTACATCAAACGCAAAGTATTTGAATAAAGTTGTTGAAGTAACTGGAGAGGTTATCGAAGCAAAAAAAGATCAAACAGGAAAGCCAACTGTTACGCTGAAAAGTGATGATAGCTTTTCTAATGTATTTGTGACATTGAGAGGCGATAAACAATTGGAAGTAAAAGGCGGTTCTACAATCACAGTAAAAGGAATTCTAGTAGGATTCTTGAGTGATGTAGTTATTAACGAAGGTGTAGTTGTAAAACAATAAATATGAGAAAGATAACTTTATTTGGGTTTGTTTTTTTGTTGGTGGGTACATTGTCGTATGCACAAAAAGTTTATTCTACTAGGACAGCTCAAGTAAAGTTTTCTTCTTCTACTGCCGCCGAAGACATTGATGCGACCAATAATCAGGTTCAAAGTAAGTTTATCGGCAAAACAGGACAAGTAATGTTCAGCCTGTTGATGAAAGGATTTGTGTTTGAGAATGCGATGATGCAAGAACACTTCAATGGCAAGGAATATATGGAGAGTGATAAGTTTCCTAAATCTGAGTTTAAGGGGACTGTAAATGGCATGAATACTGTAGATCTAGAAAAGGACGGTGCTTATCCTGTAATGGTAAGTGGCGATATGACTATAAAGGGGATTACTAAACCTGTAAAGGCGGCAGGGCTTATTTTGGTTGAGAAGCACAGAGTGAGCGCAGAGAGTAGTTTTAAAATAAAACTTCAGGATTATGGTATTACAGGAAAGGATATAGGTACTGTTATTTCTAATAACATCGAAATAAAAGTAGCTGCTAAATACGACTAGCAGTTTCGCCACAAAGACGCTAAGGCTTAAATTGACACAAAGCAGGCAAGCATAAAAAGAGAAAAAGAAACGGTGGTTTTCTTCTTTTTCTCTTTTTCATTTCTATAATAAATACTTTGTGTTTCTTACTGTCTTTGTGCTTTTGTGGCATTTTAATCACTAAACATTAATCATTAATCGTTCACGATATGAGTTTGATACACGAGGAATTAGAGAAAAGAATATTGGTAATTGATGGTGCAATGGGTACAATGATTCAACGCCATAAGCTTGAAGAGGCTGATTATAGAGGAGAGCGTTTTAAGGATTGGCACCTAGATGTGAAGGGTAATAATGACTTATTGAGCATTACTAAACCAGAAGTAATTATAGGCATTCATCTTTTGTACCTTGAAGCAGGTGCAGATATCATAGAGACAAACACTTTTAGTAGTACCGTTATTGCGCAAGCAGATTACGATATGCAGGCATTGGCTTACGAAATGAATGTGGCTTCTGCCCAGTGTGCCAGAAAAGCTATTGAGCAATATAAGGTGCTTCATCCAGAAGATACCAAACCTAAGTTTGTAGCAGGAGCTATTGGCCCATTAAATAAAACATTGAGTCTATCGCCCGATGTAAATAATCCTGGTTATCGTGCTGTAACTTTTGATGAAGTAGTTGCCGCTTACACCGAGCAGATAAAAGGCTTAGTAGACGGTGGTGTAGATGTACTATTGGTAGAAACAATCTTTGATACCTTGAATGCAAAGGCTGCCATTTTTGCCATAAAACAATTCTTCAGAGGTAAGAAAGAATTGCCAATAATGATTAGTGGCACTATCACCGATGCAAGCGGAAGAACACTTTCTGGACAAACACTTGAAGCTTTCTACATATCAGTTAAGCACGCAAATCCATTGAGTATTGGTTTGAACTGTGCTTTGGGTGCACAAGAAATGCGTGGTCATATTGAGGAGTTGAGTGGCATAGCAGCTTGCTATACTTCTTCTTATCCTAATGCAGGTTTGCCAAATGCAATGGGAGAATATGATGAACAGCCACACCAAACAGCACACTTTATAGAAGAGTGGGCACAGAATGGTTGGGTAAACATAGTAGGCGGATGTTGCGGTACCACCCCAGATCATATTAAACACATAGCCGACCACGTAAGAACTATAGAGCCAAGAAAATTGCCTGTAATGGACGAAGCTTTGTAATTTCTTCTTAGTGCTTCTTCGAGGCTTAGCGTCCTTGTGGTAAAGTATATTTTTTCTACCACAAAGACTCAAAGACCCTAAGAAGCACTAAGAAAAAAGAAAAGAGGAAAATAAAATTTTAGTAAATGTATGATGACAAGAATGTACGAAGAGAATGGATTGGAAAAGAGGTAGTTGATATTGCTTATCATATTCATAAAGCGTTAGGACCTGGGTTACTGGAAAAAATTTATGAAGATTGCTTCTGCTATGAATTATATAAGCGTGATATCCCTTTTGTAAAACAGCAAGATGTTGCAATTGTATATGACGATGTTGTTTTTGAAGATGGGTTGCGATTAGATATTTTAGTAGATGATTTAGTAATAATAGAATTAAAAGCACAAGAGGAATATAGAAGAGTTTGGGAAGCACAACTGTTGAGCTATTTGCGACTAACCGATATGCATCTGGGATTTATAATAAACTTTAATGTCCCATTAATCAAAGAAGGAATAAAAAGAATGATTTTATAACCTATACATTTTTATTATTTTCTTTCTTTCCCTTTCCTTCTTCTTTTCTTTGTACCACTTAGAGCCTTTGCGTCTTTGTGGCAAAAAAAATATAAAATGAGTACAACGATAAAACCTTATTTAAGATTAAGTGGTTTAGAGCCTTTAATTATTCGTCCGGAGACAAACTTTGTCAATGTGGGCGAGCGTACCAACGTTACGGGGAGTAAGAAGTTTGCCAGACTTATCTTGAACAATCAGTATGAAGAAGCCCTCTCAGTTGCCCGTCAACAAGTAGAAAATGGTGCACAGATATTGGATGTAAACATGGATGATGCCTTGTTGGATGGGGTAAAAGCCATGACCACTTTCATCAATCTATTGCAAAGCGAACCAGATATAGCCAAGATACCTATCATGGTGGATAGCTCGAAATTCGAGATTATTGAAGCAGGATTGAAATGTATTCAGGGGCGTTGCATCGTAAACTCTATCTCTATGAAAGAAGGAGAAGAGAAATTTATTGAGCATGCTTTCATCTGTAAAGCGTATGGCGCAGCCGTAATTGTAATGGCTTTTGATGAAAAAGGACAAGCAGATACACTTGAGCGCAAAGTAGAAATATCAGAAAGAGCGTACAAGATATTGACCGAGCAAGTAGGCTTCGATCCGCAAGACATCATCTTCGATATTAATGTTTTTGCCATTGCCACAGGCTTGGAAGAACACAATAACTATGGTGTAGATTTCATTGAAGCCACACGCATCATCAAGCAAAGGCATCCTTTGGTAAAGATTAGTGGCGGTGTTAGTAACCTGTCTTTCTCTTTCCGTGGCAATGAACATGTGCGCGAAACCATGCACTCTGTTTTCTTATACCATGCCATCAAGGCGGGTATGGATATGGGTATTGTGAATGCTGGTCAGTTGGTGGTGTATGATGAGATTGAACCAAGCCTAAAAGAACTTTGCGAAGATGTAATCCTTAATAGAAACAACGATAATAACGAAGCTACAGAAAAGTTGATTGCCTTTGCCGAGACAGTAAAAGCAAAGGGTAAGGTGCAGGAAAGGGATGAAAAGTGGCGTGATGCTTCGGTGGAAGAACGCTTGAAACACGCCTTGGTTAATGGTATTACTGAATATATAGATGCGGATACAGAAGAGGCTAGGCTGAAATATCCTAAACCTTTGGATGTGATAGAAGGGCCATTGATGGACGGGATGAACTTTGTGGGTGACTTATTCGGTGCTGGTAAAATGTTCTTGCCACAGGTGGTAAAGAGTGCAAGGGTGATGAAGAAAAGTGTGGCAGTGCTAACTCCATATATTGAAGCTGAAAAGGAAGAACGTCGTTTGGCGCACATTGCCGCTGGTACTATCAATGAGGAAGGTGCGGGTGCTGCCAAGATATTATTGGCTACCGTAAAAGGTGATGTACACGATATTGGTAAGAATATCGTTGGGGTGGTTTTGGGTTGTAATGGCTATGATATTATCGATTTGGGTGTAATGGTTCCTACCGATAAAATACTTGATGCCGCCATTCAGCACAATGCTGATATCATTGGATTGAGCGGATTAATTACGCCTTCGCTCGATGAAATGGTTCATGTGGCTAAAGAAATGAAGCGTCGTGGAATGAAACAACCATTGCTAATTGGTGGTGCCACCACTAGCCGTATGCACACGGCCGTAAAGATTGCGCCTGAGTATGGCAATGGCGTTATTCATGTATTAGATGCTAGCCGTAGCGTCACTGTTGCTGGAAGTTTATTGAGTAATGATAGCAAACCAGCTTTCTTGAAACAGACTTATGGCGAATATACTAAGCTGAAACATGGGTTTGACAATAAGAAATCTCACAAAAACTATTTGCCTTACAGCAAGGCTCTAGCTAATAAAGTAAACATAGATTGGGCTTCTTTTCAACCAGTAAAACCTCAGTTTACAGGTACTAAAGTGTTTGCAGATTTCGATTTGAACGAACTTAGACAGTACATAGACTGGAAGCCTTTCTTCATTGCTTGGGAAATGCACGGAAACTTCCCTGCCATTCTTACCGACGAAATAGTAGGTGTAGAAGCAACCAAATTATACAATGATGCCAATGGATTATTGGATAAAATCATTGCAGAAAAATGGTTGACCGCCAAAGGAACCATCGGTTTTTGGGAAGCAGGAAGCGAGGGAGATACTGTTATAATAAGGCATAAGGCGTCAGGCATAAGTGGTAAGGAAGAAGACATTCGCTTAGAGTTTTTACGTCAACAAATAGAAAAAGCACCGGGGCAACCTAATATTTCCTTAGCTGATTTTATTGCTCCTCTTTCTTCGCCTAATGCCTTACGCCTTACGCCTTACGACTATTTAGGTGCTTTCGCCGTCACCATCGATGGTATCGAGCCACACATAAAAGCTTTCGAAACTAATCTTGATGACTATAACAAGATTATGTTGCAAGCGTTAGCTGATAGATTGGCAGAGGCTTTTGCAGAGTGTCTTCACCTAAAAACAAGAAAGGAATATTGGGGTTATGCCACAGATGAACACCTGACCAATGATGAATTGATTCATGAAAAATACATAGGTATTCGTCCGGCACCAGGTTATCCTGCTTGTCCAGATCATACAGAAAAGTATAAGTTATTCGATTTATTGAATGTTACCGAAAGCATTGGCATCACGCTTACCGAAAGCTTGGCTATGTATCCTGCATCATCAGTTTGCGGATGGTATTTTGCCAATCCTCAGAGTCAATATTATGGTGTAGGCAAAATTCAGCCCGACCAAGTAGAAGATTATGCCAAGAGAAAAGGCATGACTTTAGAAGAAGTTGAAAGATGGTTAAGGCAGAATATGGAATAGGAAAGGGAATTTACACGTGCGTGATTCTTACTGTTGATAAATTACAAGACTATAGAGGATTGTTTTGGAACTTTTTTAGCTACAACCCAAAGCAATCATTAAACCTATCCCTTATTAGCTAGTTGTCCGCAAGCTGCGTCTATGTCTTTTCCTCTACTGCGACGAAGTCGTGCATTAACTCTGTTCTTGTCTAGTAAGGTCATGAAATCCTCAACAACATCTTCATCTGGTTTGTAGAACTTGAAGGCATCTATAGTATTATATTCTATGATATTTACCAGATCGGCAGGTACCTGGCGATATAGTTTTATTAAATCCTCAGCATCTTTCTGAGAGTCATTGAAGCCTTTCAACAAGATATATTCAAAAGTTATTTCATTGCCCGTTTCCTTATAAAAGTAGTTCAATGCTTCTACCAATGCAGCGATGTTATTGCTTTCATTGATTGGCATAATCTCATTACGTTTCTTGTCGGTAGCAGCGTGTAGAGAAAGTGCTAGTTTGAACTTTACTTTATTGTCCCCCAAATGTTTTATCTGCTTCGCAACACCCGCTGTAGAAACAGTGATTCGTTTGGGACTCATGAACAAACCGTCCTCAGCACTGATTCTTTCAATAGCCGCTAATACATTATTGTAGTTAAGGAGCGGCTCGCCCATGCCCATAAATACAATATTCGTCAGCTTTTGCTGATAAGTTGCTTCGCTTTGCTTATTGATAAGTACGACCTGATCATATATTTCATCGAAAGTAAGGTTACGTTTTCTGTCCATATAACCAGTTGCACAAAACTTACAAGTGAGACTACAACCAATCTGAGAGGATACACAAGCAGTCTTTCTTTCTTCTGTAGGAATCAAAACACCTTCAATAAAGTGACCATCAAATGTTTTGAAACGACTTTTAATAGTACCATCCTCACTATGCTGTGCCGTTTCCACAACCAAAGCCGGCAATGTAAACTCGGTTGCAAGCTTTGCACGTAAAGTTTTACTTACATTGCTCATATCATCGAAACTATGTGCATGCTTTTGCCATAACCATTCGTGTACTTGCTTAACTCGAAACTTAGGTTCGCCAATGGAAAGAAAATAATTCTCGAGATCTTTCAGCGATAAATGTCGGATGTTTTGTTGAGTAGACATGCTGCGAAGGTAAAGGCTTTCTTACTAAAGGCTTTAATATAGAAAAGAAATAAACCCATAGCTAACTACTTAATTGTAAAAGATTTACTCAACAGTTATTACATACACCCATTTCTTTTGGCACTCTTATGTATCAATAAAAAGTGAATGACACCAGTCAAAGTTACAAAGCGCAGATCAGATAAGGATAAGCAACTTGTATCTAAAAGTTGCTCTCTAAGACAATAACTTTGATTGGTAAACTTCTTTAATTCCTCTACATTTTTAATTGTAATGCTTTTGCCATTGCTAATAACAAATCCGTTTTCCTCGAAATCACTCAGAACCCTAAATACTGTTTCGTAAGTGGTGCCAGAGAATGATGCAATATCCTGCCGAGACATATAAATATTGATATTTCCTGCCTCAGTAGTACCAAATTTATTCTCTAAACGAAGTAGAGCACTCGCAACCCTACCCTTAACAGACATATGTGCAAGGTTGCGCATGTTCTTTTCGGACTCTTGTAGTTCATCTGCAAAAAACATCATTAATTGCAAGGCATAAGCATGATTGACTGTTAGAGAAGTGATAAAAAATTCTAGGTCTATAAAGCAAACAGTTACATTTTCGAGTGCCGTTGCTGAAATAGGGTAATAAGGATTATTGCCCATTCCTCTATGCCCGAAAATATCTCCTTTGGTCGCAAACCGAAGTATTAATTCCTTCTCCTCACCCCATTTCTTGTGTACCTTTACTGTACCAGAGTAGACAAAATAAATCCCTTCTACTTTTTCTCCCTCCCGAAAAATAACTTCCCCCTTTTTGTAATCAATGGTTTTCCTGTTCAAATTGATAGCAGGTAGCCATTCTTTTAAACATAGCTTGCAGAATACACAGCTTTTTAAATCACATCCTTTCTTGTTTTCTTTCATATAACATCGAATAATTTATGCGGTGTATGTATATTATTTGTTAATGCGAATCAAGGGTTGAAAATTATATATTGAGTTATAAGAAAGTAAAAGCAAAAGCGTTCTAGTAATGTGTTCGAAGCAAAACTAATCGCCCTCTATTTTTATATCTGCGAAAGGTACGGCAAAGAATTAAAATATCAATGTACACGTTTCAGTAATAATGCTTCACCCGTTTTTGCTGATATGAAGGCACTGACTATTTACTTTTATGCAGTGAGTGAGGAACGTCGTTTCAAGATAAGAGAAATCCACGAATTCGCACAAAGGGATCTTAGCAATCGGTTTCCTAAATTGCCTTCCTATCAGGCATTTAATAGTAGGCTGAACAGGTTGGTGAGTGCCGTCCAGTCGCTTTCATTGAATATATTTCTAAACCTTGATTCGCTTTAATAACTATTAGTTTGTAAATATGAGTGATGAATTATGAGCCATTAGCCGTCAAATAACAACTCATAATTCATCACTCATATCTCATAACTATCCTTCATGCCGCATACCTTCTGCCACCCTGAATATATGTAGCACATACGGGAACAAGGCATCCATGGTTTCGGCAGCACCACGCGTAGAACCGGGCAAAGTGAGTATTAACGTATTTGAAATAAACCCTGCAACCCCACGTGAAAGCATGGCGTAGGGCGTTCTTTCCTGCCCATAGTTGCGTGCGGCTTCCATTATGCCAGGAATAGCCCTGTCGAACAACGGAGAAATGGCTTCTGGTGTAACATCCCTTGGTGAAAGCCCTGTTCCGCCACAAAATAATACCAGATTAAACCCTTCATTGGTCAATTGCTTTGCCTTAGCTTGTATAACATCAAACTCGTCAGGAATAATACTGTAGAAAGCCGTTTCTATCTGGTTTTGTCGCAGTTTTTCTGTGATAGCCTTGCCTGCAAAGTCCTGTTTGCTACCTTCAGAAATACTATCCGAGCAAACAATAACCGCACAACGGATGGCTTGGATTGGTCTATCTCTGTAATCAGACTTTCCGCCTTTCTTATTCAGCAGTTTTATGTTGGATATTTCTACCGATTTGTCAATTGGTTTCAGCATATCGTACATGGTTAGTGCAGTTACGCTTGCGCCATGCATTGCCTCCACCTCTACACCCGTTTTGTAGATGGTATGTACTTCCACCGAAATGGTTATTGCCAATCCTTCGATAGTATGTTTGATAGCCGCAAACTCAATTGGCAGCGGATGACAATCGGGTATCACATCACTGGTTTTTTTGATGGCCAACAGACCTGCGGCTCTCGAAAACTCAAACACATCGCCTTTGGGGACCAACTTGTTATTGATGGCATCAATGGTTTCTTGTTTAGAAACAGTAACCGTAGCCGTTGCAATTGCTTGTCTTAGGCTACTTACCTTCTGTGTAATATTATTCATTTTTTACTTTTTAACACATAGCAACATAGGGAAATAGGAAACATTGAAGAAGGGCTATGTGCACTATATATCTATGTTCCTATGTGTTGGGAAACGTTATTTATTTATTTTCCATTGATGTGTTTCGTCCTCAAAAACTTCCTTCCCCCATATTGGCAATTCCTTTTTTATCAGTTCCACCACTTCCTCGCAAGCATCTATTGCTTCCTTCCGATGCACTGCCGAAGTAAATACAAACAAACATATTTCCCCTGCAGCAACTGTTCCCAGGCTGTGATAAATGTGCATACAGGTAAGAGGATATTTGGCAAAAATGTCTTCCCTTATCTCGTGCATCTTCTCCAGAGCCATCTCCTCGTAGGTGGTATAGTCTATTGCAGCCACTTTTCTGTCGTCTCTGCTATCGCTACGTACCTGCCCCAGAAAAATACTGTGCGCCCCAATGGTTGTTTTGGTGCTATGTTTCTGAATGCTATCTGCAATAAAAGAGCTGCTTATTGCCCCCTTAACAAAAATCTGTTTGTGCTTCTTATCTGTCATTGTATTTATATTATCTGCAAAGTCTTCCTTACCTCATACCAACTTTGTCCCAAAACTAATAAGTTTTATCGCGGAACTTAAAGGTTTTGCGACAAAGCTTAAAGGTTACGTCGCATAACTAAAAGGTTTTATGGCTAAACTAATACGTTTTGCCACAGAACTTAAAGGTTTTGCGGCAAAGCTTAAAGGTTACGTCGCATAACTTAAAGGTTTTGTCGCTAAACTAATAAGTTTTAGCACAGAACTTAAAGGTTATAGTGAGCTCATCCATCTAATAATCCCTCCTTTCAAATTATACACCTTATTATTTCCGTTGGATAAGTACAGGGCAGCATCTACACTTCTGATACCTGCATGACAAAAGACAAGGATATTTTTCTGACTGATGCCCAGTTCTTGCTTTTTCAACACACTCATCGGGATGTTTACATACTCAAATGAAGTGATGACGGGCTTTTCGCCTTCTTCCCGCACATCAATCACTATCGTATCTTCTTCTTTCATCAATTTAAGAAAGTCTTTTATCCCTACATCTTCAAAAGAATGTTCTGCTTCGCACGAAAAGGAATACTGTTTAGCCTTAAAAGCCGCTTCGTTGGGAGGAATCAGCAGGGAGGTTTCTTCTTTGGGCGTAATATCCATCTCATAAGTTTGATTGGATAAAGTATTGTAGATAAGCAGTTTATTGATTAATAAACTGCCAATGCCTGCAATCAGTTTGATACATTCATTAGCCATCATCATACCAATGATGCCGGGTAATACACCAATTACGCCTGCCTCATTACAATTGGGCACCTCATCATTGTTTGGTTGTTGGGGAAACAAATCACGGTAATTGGCCGATGCAATATTGTTTTCATCCACAACATTAAAAACTGCTACCTGCCCTTCAAACTGATAGATGCTTCCATAGATGAGCGGCTTTTTTAGCAGTACACAAGCATCATTAATCAAATATCGCGAAGCAAAGTTGTCTGTTCCATCAATGATGATGTCATAGTTTTTAATCAGTTCCAAGGCATTGCCGGTATCCAGCCTTACTGGGAAAGCATTGATAGTAATAGTTGGATTCAACATCAACAATGCACCCGCCGCCATGGCCGCCTTGGGCAGATCAACATCATTTGTGGTGTATAATACTTGTCGATGAAGGTTAGAAAGCGAAATGGTATCATCATCTACAATGCCAATATTGCCAATACCCGCAGCCGCCAAATATTGCAATGCAGGGCAGCCCAAACCACCAGCACCAATCACTAACACTTTGGCTTGCAATAGCTTTTGCTGCGCCGATTCGCCAAATTGCTTCAATACAATCTGCCTGCTATACCGCTCTTTATCGTTGCTGTTCAATTTCATTTTTCTTTTTTTAACACATAAAACATAGGGAGATAGGAGACATAGTATTCGAGTCTATGTGCTCTATGTAACTATGTTTCTATGTGTTGAAATCTTACCCTCCAGAGAAAGGTGGAAGCAAGGCGATTATTGATGCTTCATTGATTAGTGTATTGCCAGTAATAATCTTTTTATCAACCGCAATGGCATATTTGATATCAACAAGTGAGGGGAATTGTACAGCTAATTGTTTCTTTAATGAATCTGTATCAGTCTGTTTATCGACTATAATAGTATTGCCTATTATTTCAGCCAACAATCCAAATGCTTGTACCTTCAATTGCATTACTTCTGTTTAAAACTAATTAACTCTTTTAATCAACACTTGTTTTAAGTTCTTTAGATATCTACGCCCTGTAGCGAAATCGGTTGAAGTAATAATGGCAATTCCATCATCGCTACCAATATCGCTTTTGCCATCCTTCTCGGTAATAATCAACACATTGTTGCCTGTTTCTGTATTAAATAATTCATTCCAGGAGAATACAATCTTGTAATTATCCGTAGCAATACATTCAATATAGTATTCACTCAGCGCCTTAGGATTCTCCGCATCAATTACTGCCTTGTTTAAGACATCTTTTAACAGGATGCCCCTGATATTTTTTATAGCATGCTTACGTTGTTTCAAATGATTAAGTATAACCACACTGTCTATGGTCTTAGTTGAATAGGATTGAATTTTAGTGATATCAAAATCTACCTTCTCTTTTACCCTTCCTTCAATACTAAAATGTGTTGTGGATACTGTGTCCATTTGTGCTGATGCCTTGATAGCATACAGTAAAACCATGATTGATAACAATAATTTCATTGAATAATTTTATGCGTGAGGAAGAATTAATTTATACGCGGCCATCATCAAAACGACAGCTAATACATTCTTTAATACAGTCTGTTTGAAACGATGAGCCCCAAAATAAGCACCCATCATTCCGCCAGCAAATGCAATGGCAACATATAAAAACATATCGGCACTAAAATGTATTCCTTTTGTTATTTGGCCTGCAAGTCCTGCCACTGAGTTCACGAAAATGAAAGCCGCACTGATGGCAGCAGTCTGTTTTTGATCTGTCCATCTTAATAATAATAAGACTGGCGAAAGAATGATACCTCCCCCAATGCCAATCATGCCAGATAATAAACCAATGACAGCACCAATCAATAATGACAATGTAATGTTTGATTTCTTTATGTCTGTTACCTTGAAGTTTGGGAATATCAGGAATCTAATGGCGGCAATCAATAAGAATCCGCCTAGCAACTTCTTATAAATGGTGCCATCTACCACTACCAACCCACCCAAGAATGCCATGGGAATAGACGCTATTGCGAAAGGGAGAAAGATTTTCCATTTGAAATGATTGGCCCGATAAAACTGAATAAAAGAAGTTGCAGACACGAAGAGATTCAGCAATAAAGCAGTGGGCTTCATTACGTTTGGCGCAATGCTGAATATTGCCATCAATGCCAGATAGCCACTTGCGCCCCCATGCCCAACAGAAGCATAAAGGAAGGCCACCAACAAGAGTAAGCCGTAGAAAAGTGTTAAGTCGTAAGTCATAAGTCGTAAGTCATAAGTCGAAAGTTATAAGTTATAAGTTATAAGTTATAAGTCATAAGTCGTAAGTTAGAAGTATTAAGTTAGAAATTAGAAGCCAAAAGCACTAAGTTGTAAGTGCTGACTTATGACTTACAACTTACCACTTACGACTAGTTTATTAAATGCACTTCTACCATATCCCCTTCATTGTAATTAATTTCATCTTCGCCCAAACATACTAAACAATTGGCAGTTGCAAAAGAGCTTAATCTGTAGGACTCCTGTGCGTTGAGTATTGTGACCTTTTCATCAGTGCAATGAGCTTTTAAAAAGTTAGTCAATTTATTTGCTTTTGCAAATGAATGCGCTAGGGGAAGACTTTTATACTGAATGATGCTTGTGGTTGTATTCATTAGTTGAGATAGCGACGGAACAACGTACTCATAGAAACAAGTAAGTACTGAAGAGGGATTGCCTGGTAATCCAAAGACCATTTGATTCCCCTTTCTGCCTGCAAACAATGGTTTACCCGGTCTTTGCTTTATTCGGTGGAATAACTTTTCAACGCCACAATCCGCTAAAGTATTCGCTACAAAGTCATAGTCCCCAACACTTACACCGCCAGTAATCAAGAGAACATCCGAGTCCTTTAATCCATCTTCCAACACAACTTTCAATTCCTTCATATTATCTTTTGCGAAGCTTATTACTACATCAATGCCCATTTGTTGCAAAGCGGCTGAAACAGCAAAGGAGTTAGATTCATACACTTTACCATAACCTAAAGGTTCGCCGGGTCGTACCAACTCGTTGCCCGTAATTATCAACTTTACTCTTGGCTTTGGATAAACCAACACTTCCTTGATACCTATCCCTGCCAAGAAACCAATAGCCGCAGGAGATAGTTTAGTACCTTTTTCTAATGCCAGATCCCCAACTTCTATCTCACTTCCTTTTAGGCGGACATTGCCTCCTTGTTTTAATAAGTCGTCTTTTATTATCAGTTGATTACCTTGTACTAATACCTTTTCCTGCATCACCACCGTATCCAAGTTCTTCGGAACAGCCGCACCAGTAAAAATTCTTACTGCTTGTTTTACATGAACAGGGCTTTCTAAACGACTACCGGCTTGTACGACGCCTTCTATCATTAAAGTCTCCGTCCCTCTCCAATCTTCAAAAAGAAAAGCATAGCCATCCATCGAAGATTGATTGAATGCAGGAGCATCTACGGCAGCAAAAACATTTTGTGCCAATACCAATCCCAACGCCTTTTGTAAGGGGATGGTAGCAGGTGACAAAGGCTTACAAACCTCAGCCAGTATATTTTTTGCTTCTCCTACTGAAATCATATCTAAAGCTTTTCTTTACCACAAAGTACACTAAGGTTTTCACAAATGGGATCAGGAGTAAAATATTTTGTGAACCTTGTGGAATAGCTTTATGTTCCTTGTGGTTAAATACTATCCTCCAATTGCTATCATACTTCTGTTTTCGATGCCTACTGCTTGCAGTTGATGGAAGTCTTTTACAAACTGTCCGCCTCTTTCGGCGGCTTTTTCTTTTACATTGCCCAAAATGAGGGGTACAATATCTTCTCCTTTTCTTAGAGCAGACAATAAATCTGTTTCATCCTTGGAAAACAAACAGTTCTTCATTTTTCCATCGGCCGTAAGACGCATCCTGTTGCAAGTACTGCAAAAAGGCGAAGTCATGGTACTAATGACTGCAAAAGTACCTTCATGTCCTGGTACTAAATACTTTTTTGTGGTGTCGTTTGCTTCATCTTTCAGTTTGATCCAACTATATTTGGTTTCAATCGTTCCCAAAATATCTTGCCACGTAAATACTTTGTCATCCATCCATCTGTTGCCGGTAAAAGGCATAAACTCAATAAAACGAATATGTACCGGTGTATGTTTGGTCCATTCTATAAATTCATTTATTTCGCCATCATTAATGCCCTTCATCACCACCACATTCACTTTTACATGAATATTGTTCTCCAGTAATAATTGAATGTTATCCCATACACGTTGGAAGTTATTTCGTTTGGTAACCAACTGAAACTTATTTGCTTGCAGGGTATCCAAACTTACATTGACAGACGTAATCCGTGCTTCGCGAATGGTATCGATGAACTCGTGCAGCCTAACTCCATTGGTAGTAAGAGAAAGTTTAATTGGGAAAGCAGATAGGTTTTTGATGATGGTATCAGCATCTTTACGCACCAGAGGTTCGCCACCAGTCAATCGTATTTTATTGGTGCCGAGACTAATGAAAGTGCTTGCAATCTGATTGATTTCGTCTGCCTGCATCAACTGTGATGACGGCATAAAACTATAATCAGCATCGGGCATACAGTAAAAGCAACGAAGGTTGCAATTGTCCGTGAGGGAAATGCGTAAGTAATTGTGTATCCTATTGTGCTTGTCTATAATCATTAAAAATTACTTACTACTTGAAAGGCGAATATATTTAATTGAAACCATAATTGTTTTAATGGCTGAATAAATTCCGTAATAACCAAGTAATCGTACTTGGAGAGCTAGAAGTAAAAGATTTATTGACATATTTCACCGAAATAAGTTCTTGATAAAACATTACTCCTTATTTTTCCGCTCTAAATAAAACAACTATGCGTTTAATCAATAGAAAAAAGGTTGTTGTCATCGCCTTGATGATGGCTGTTACATTCGGTAGTATCGCGTTTACTTCCCCAAGCTCAGATCATCCGCCATTTAAAAATCTGAAAGTATATCCAAAGGATATTAAGTATGATAGTCTCGATCATCTGATGGATTATTATAAAGTAGCCCTGAATGTAAAGTGCCGTTATTGCCATGCTGGTTCCCAAGCCAACCCTAAGAAGCTGGATATGGCTAGCGATGCAAACCCAATAAAAGATGTTACACGCAAAATGATTTTGATGACCAACGAAATGAATGAAAAATATATTCATACCATCAATCATCCTGCTACCGATTCTACTGCTGTGCAAGTGGTTACCTGCAATACTTGTCACCGTGGTAAGGCAAAACCAGAAGATGTTGTGGTAAAGTAATAAAGACAAGAAACACAAAGAGTGGGAAGGACTATCTTCGGCCTTCTTTGTGTTTACTTCTTTGTGTCCCTTGTGGTTATCCCTTTTCTTTCTAGATATGCGTCTACAAATTATCCCATCTCATCAGATTGATACTGCTAAATGGGATAATTGTGTGGAAGACAATGCCAATGGATTGATTTACGCTACCTCCGGCTACCTCAATGCAATGGCCGACAACTGGAGCGGACTGGTTATAGACGATTACGCCGCCATTGTCCCTTTGCCTTGGCGCAGGAAGTGGGGAATTGTTTATTTATATACCCCGCCTTTTACCCAACAATTAGGATTTATCGGCACTAAAGCAATCTCTCCTCAAGAAATAAAGCACCAGCTAACAAGCTTTGCCAAGTATGGGGATTATTTGTTTAATGATGCAAATACTAGTTTGGCAGACGCACTCGGGTGCAGTCCATGCAATAACTATATCTCCAATTTGAATAGACATTATGAAGAGATAAAAGCTTCTTATAAAAAGTCGTTCCAAAAGAATGTGAACAGGGCTAATCATCAAGAATTATTTTATACCGAATCTTTGGATATTGATGAAGCAACTACTTTGTTTTATCAATATAACAAACTAAAGATTAGTCATGTGGAGCAATCTTCTCTTGCCAATTTCAATCAGCTTTGTAAAAAGTGGCAGCCAGCAGGAAAAGTAATGATACGCAAGGTTACCAATGCCCACGGTGAGTTGTTGAGTATTGTGTTGCTTTTGACAGATTCTAAAAGATATTACAACCTAATAAACTATACCACTGAAGCAGGGAGACAGGTTGAAGCCAACTACTATCTGTATGACCATGTTTTTAGGGAGTTGGCAGGAAGCAAGAAGCTTTTTGACTTTGAGGGAAGCGACTTGCCAGGCGTAAAGGCTTTCTACGAATCGATGGGTGGTGTTGGGCAGCCTTACAGTCATTGGCACTTTAATGAACTCCCTTGGCCGTTGAAGTTGGTGAAGAAATAAGTAATACTTCACAAACAATACAAAAAGATTAGAAAAGGATGAGTCGCTCTACTCCGTTGCGCTCATAAGTTTGAAAGGTGTTTACTACCCAATAGCAGATAGTTGTTCGCCTTTCTACAATCCCCTTTCTTCTAATATCTTTTCTGCTACCAACAGGTCGATGGGTCGGGTTATTTTTAGGTTGTTATATTCCCCCTCAGTCAAGTATATTTTGTTTCCATAAGCTTCTGCCACAGTTGCCTCGTCTGTAAAGGAATCTTTGTATTCCTGATTGAAAGCGGGTAACAACAGTTCGGCCTTGAAGGTCTGTGG
>Ga0208741_10000274_pt1 | contig 26684 bp, 28 predicted proteins | sample CryBogCBE03Jun09_FD_184576 | JGI IMG/M metagenome (GOLD analysis project Ga0208741, IMG submission 184576) | Freshwater microbial communities from Crystal Bog, Wisconsin, USA - CBE03Jun09 (SPAdes) | ecosystem: Environmental > Aquatic > Freshwater > Lake | place: Crystal Bog, Wisconsin, USA...
CAGTTTCAACTTTTTGATTTAGTCTAATCAAATCATTGTCTAGCATACGTATGCGATCTATCAGTGCTATTAAGGTTCCGTTGGCCTGTCCGATAACAGGTTTAATTTCTTCAGTAACCCATTTCCAAACGAAATACACGAAGTATCCCATTCCAGCCGCGGCTACAATAGGAAATCCATACTTGTTAACAATATCAACTAGATTGTCCATTTACCTTATGTCCTCTAGCAAAAGCTTCTACTTCTTCCATTTTAACTAATTTTCTACGCCCATTAATGGTGACCAATTTGAAAACATCGCCGTCTTCCCAACCTAAACTTGCTGTTTTAAGTTCTTCGTCAAGCAAAATACCATCTTCTCTAAGATCCCATTCGTAGTCAATGTGTAACATTAATCTTTCCTCTGATCTGCTTGTTCAGCACGGGCTATACGATCATAGTCAGGTTGTAATCCTAATGCGTGACTGACTTTAACATCAATACGCTGTAGTTGATTAGTCATCGTATCAACACGACTGTCTAGGCCTTTAATAATTCCGCCCATGCCAGTTACACTACTGGTCACTCCAGCCAGAATAAATTTCAGTGTAAGAAAAACAAAATAGCCAGCTGCCATAGCGCCGGCTATAGGAAATCCTAGTTCTGCTACTAGTTTAAAAAAATCGCCCACTTGTCGCTCCTGGGTAGATTAATTAAGCGTAAGTATTTTCAGCTACAAGATTTAGACTATGCACAAGTTCGCCTGTTGGGCTATAAACTTTAACACTATGAGCATTGCCTGTATTAGCATGATCGATCGCTTCTTCTACAGTATCAAAAAAATGTTCTGTAGTATGTAAAATCCCATTATACCAATGATGTTTTTTTACATGATGTTTTCCGTTGTGATTCATTTTTATTCCTTAAGCATAAGTTGTTTCAGCACCACTGTAATCTTCAGCACCACTGTAATCTTCAGCACCACTGTAAGATGAATTGTCGCTGGAAATTGACATTGTTTTTTGATTTACTAAATCACCAGAATCGTCATACATTTTTACAGTATGTGCATCGATATCACTAAAGAATATGTTTGCCATCTCTAAATTTTCAAAAAAATGATCTCGTGTTTGCAAAACTCCATGTTTCCAGTGATGTGTTCTTACTTTGTGGCTACCCATTTGTTTCTCCTAACTGAAGTATTTAGCCCAAATTTTGGCAGTTTTATTAGTATAGTTAGTAAGACTCCACTGATTTGCCTTGACATTGACCCATGGCATTTTATATGTTGTGTGTAGTTTTGCTATGATATCTTTGCTATTTGTTGGATCAGCACAAAAAGTGTGTACAGCCCATGGAATTTCTTCAGCTGTTCCAACTAATGGTACACCTTGACTAATAAGATCGGCGCCTACAATATTGAATGTTTCGCTAAAACTTACTTGTAGTCCTATGTCCATTTCGCCACATAATTTTAAAAATTGTTCACGCGGCGTCCATTGATGATTAATCATTTCATGGCCAGAGTCATGTAACTGTTGAAATATATTTTTTAAATTTTTAATTACTGGGCCGCCCTGCATTTCAATACGCCCTGCGTTTACATGGAATCGCAATTTTTTGCCAATTTCATTAGCAAAGCCTATGGCCGCGATGGCTTGTAATACATGATTTTTTAATGGACGAATAGCGCCAAAGCAACTAATATCTATAGTATCTTTATCTCGATTAAATTTCTTACTTTTGTATTCTTGGGGATAAAAATTAGGCAAGTATATTACACGCTCTTGAGTTTCTGCGTCAGTCCAACCATTTCGTGTTTGTAAATATGTTCTTATTTCTCCCAGCATACGAGGAGCATTAATAGCAAGTATAATATTTTTAAATCCACTATAGTCTGCTATCCATTCCATAGCTTGCCCTTCTCCTGCTAGGAAAGGCATTTCACTATGTACACGTACGACCCATTTGACATTAGGGTGTAATCTTTGTAAATCTCGAAACTTTTGTGGTACTACCCATATTGCTTCTATGATACAATGCGTTGGTTTGTATAACCAACACTGGCGATCTATCTTGTTGTAATCTGCTACAACTTCTAAATGACTTTCTATTCCATTTGACAACAGCATGTCATTCATAAATTTTGCGCTGTTGTACAAGCCTGTGCTCATACCCAATGCTGAATGTATGGTGGCGTTGTAATCTTCTCTACGTTTTAGAATGAATAGGACTCGGGACATTTTCTCTCGCTACTGTGTAATTTTATAAAGGTATTTATCTTTATATACACACATTACTATTACAATGATTTTACAAAAGAAAAATGCTCACTTTAGAGAGTACTAGGTAGCGAATCGTTCGTCTCATGGCAGCAGCCGCCCCACCTTCGGTAACTAGTACCGGTCCTAAGGTGATAAAGTATTTACCTTCCGATATAGACTTGCGGTTCGGCTTCTTCTTTACGCTGACGTTCAGTTTTAGGAAATATTTCATTACCATACTGTGGATATTTACGTTGTCTATCCCATGCTACATACATAAACATACCAGCAACTACAAATATAGCAAACAGTATTATTACACCTATCCAAGCATCTTGCGTAAGTTGTCGCATACGGGCCGCACGTCTTGCTTCCTGGGCGGCTTGCTTTTGCATTTCACGGGCAATGAGCACTTTCTGCTGTTTGCCCATAGTATTCATCATTTCGCTAACATCAGTCCACAACGCACCTAGTTCTGGAGGAGCTTGATAAACCATCATTTCACGTAGTTCAACTTTCATCTGTTCAAGTTGTTTTTTCATGATAACAAGTTGTAAGGCTCTTCTACCCAGACTGGCATCGCCTTCGTATATTTCTTCACGGGCTTTACGTTCTTCTTCTTCGATAACAGCCATACATTTGTTCATGTTGTCAAAGAAGTCGCCAAGATAGTTGGCCAGCTCTTGATATATGCCGGCTGTTTCGCCTTGTTGCTTGTTTAATTCGATTACACGATTTTTTTCCTCTATGTAGGCATTTTTCTGTGCTACAGTAGGAGGTTTATCTTTATGGAGATTGTGGAATTGATCGTCTAGATCTTTGAGGACGCCTTTGACATCGCCAGCGGCGCCCTTGATATCTTTATAAAGTTGACAGCCCTTCTTTACCGCCGAGACGGCGGCGTTGGCCATGGCAAAAAGGGTAATAGGATCCATTACCCTGGATCCTTAGAAGAATAAGAATAGACCCTGGAGACTTAAAAGTAAACCAACACCTGCTACTACAAAACTACTCCAAAACAACATCATACTGACAGCAAGAATACTTGCAGATAATACGACAATTGCCAACTGGTATGCTGTGCTGGCATAACCAATCCAAGGACTACGTGTTTTAGCATCATCGCGTTCTGCTTCCAATGCTTTAGCTTTAGCTAGAAGGTCTTTTTTACCTTCTTTAGGCTCGTTTTCATACTTTTCAATCTTAGCGGCCATATCGGCAGCACGGGCTCGATCGCCATTGTGTTGTGCTTCGTATAAATTTTGTTCTGCTAACGATTGTTTAATGCTTTTAGCTTGATAAAAGCTGTAGGTATCGTTGGCTTTGATAGTATTGTTTAAAACTGTACTTCCTAACTTACCGCCATACCATGCGTTGACAGCTAGTAATAACGCAAAAACGTTGATTACCATACCTGCTTTGTCTTTGATTTTTGCTTCACGTTCGCTACGTGAGCCCACTGGGGGCTTTGGTGCGTCCGGATCTTTTGGTTGTTTGTTGATTAGGTTCAACATTGAGTCTAATAATGCCATCGATTCGCTCCCGGCTTGTTAATAATGTACTAGTATTTATAGTTTTGAGTCCAAAAAAATTATCAAGGGCTGACGAATACGTTAAATATACTGTGAAAAACCAAGAATTTAATATAGAATAAATATTACATTCAATATAGGATACAAGAATGGCACAACTACCTTCAAGTCAGTTATCGTTATCGGACATACAAGATTTTGTTAGAACACAGTCCGGAGGAACATTACCTTCTGGTTTTTCAGCAAGTTTATCATGGATTGACGAAAACACTAAAACCGCTCTTAAACCAACAAATTCTAACACAGATTACAGAGCGGCAGCATGTTATTGTACTTTGTTCGGCCTTAATTGCTATACCGCACAAGTTAGCGAACCGACTATGGATCTATCGCATTTACAAGGAGTTGGCTATTACAAACAAACTACAGCTGGTGTTTGCAATACTAATCCAGTTCCATCGGCTGCGACTAACTCGGGTAACAAGCAATGTACAAACTGTACCAATGTTGCTGTAAATTGTGCTAATTGCGATGCTCAAGCATGGTTCCAAGCCAACTGTAACTGTGCTTGTACATATAATTGTACACAAACCAAAGATCAGAAATACAACTGCGATTGTAACTGTAACTGTAACTGCTTTTGGAGCGATGATCAACTCAAAGTCAAGAAAACTAGTATCCGCGGAGCATTAGGTAAAGTAAATGATCTAAATGGATTTTATTATCAAGGTAACGCTGTAGCAAGAGAACTGGGACTACAAACCGAAATGGATGTAGGTGTCAGTGCTCAAGACGTATATAAAGTATTACCTGAGGCATTAGGTGAGCGAATGGGCCAATATCAAACAGTACGCTATGAAAGACTAGTTCCACTGTTAGTAGAGGCAATTAAAGAATTAAACGACAAAGTAGACTCGCTTAACAAACAAGGATCAAAATGATATTTGAAATTTACGCAGAACGTAATAAAGAAGATACTATAACTTTGCTTTACGACAACATGACACACACGCTGTCTCATACCTCAGGAGAACCATTTGAGTATCCTACAATACAAGTACCGGAATTAAAAGAAGTTAGAGCATTTAATAAAGATGCTCCTTTAAAAAAATCTCGTAATATCACTATTTTAAAAATACAGTTAGGTCTAAGCTGTAATTATAGTTGCGATTATTGTAGTCAAAAATTTGTCGAACGTCCTCCAGAAACAAATAAAAAAGATATCGATGACTTCATGGCTAAATTAGAAGTTTTAGAATTCGATGAACAAGCAGGATTAAGAGTTGAATTTTGGGGCGGTGAGCCATTTGTCTATTGGAAGACCTTAAAACCATTGACTGAAGCAATCGTTGCTAAATTTAAATCTTGGAGGAAAAAGCCAACTCTTAGTGTGATTACTAATGGTTCCTTATTAACCAGAGAAATTTGTAGTTGGCTATACTACATGGGATTCTATGTAGGCATCAGTCACGACGGTCCAAATCAAAGCGTTAGAGGCCCGGATCCATTCGACGAGCCGGAACGTAAAGAAATTATTTTAGAATTTTACAATATCATGAAACAGCAAAACCGTATTAGTTTTAATGCCATGATGAATCGTAAAAATATTAGTCGTAAGGCCATCTATGATTGGTTTGCAGAGTTAACAGGCGATCCTGAAGTTGTCATAGGCGAAGGTGGAATGATCGATGCTTATGATGAAGATGGTTTGAACAGTAGTTTGAACAGTCTTGAAGAACATTTTGATTACCGAAAAAGAGCGTTCCTTGATATGTATACTACCAACGGCGGTATTAATTTTTCTAACGTAACTCAAAAAATTGACGGATTTACAAATTCTTTACTAACACATATCCCGGCAAAATATCTAGGACAAAAATGTGGAATGGATGACGAGCATACAATGGCTATCGACCTTAAAGGTAATGTTGTTACTTGTCAGAACGTTAGTATCATGGAAAATAGTAAAAACGGCGAACCGCATCTTGGTGGTAATCTAGCAGACTTTGATAATGTCGAACTTAAAAGTGCTAGTCATTGGATGACTAGAGCTGAATGCCCAAGTTGCCCAGTGTTACACCTTTGCAAAGGTAGTTGTATGTACTTAGATGGCAAGTATTGGAAACATACATGTGACAATGCCTATTCTGATAATGTTGCTTTGTTTGCCCTAAGTATTGAAAAAATTACAGACGGTTACATTCCTATTACTATTAAAGGCGAAGGTTTACCACTCGAAAGACAGGACATCTGGGGTACTGTGTACGAGCACAAAGAAAAAGCTAAATCTAAGATCATACCAATTAAAGTAGTTAGTGAAGTTGTTGGTAGTATCGATGATGTAGAAGTTTACGGAAAAAGTAAAGTAGGAGCTTAACATGAGTTTTGAAATAACGGAACAGATACAAAATTTTATCAATGCTTCAAAAAAGTTTGATCGAATATTAGATGTTACTGTCGAAGAACCAACAGAAGTAATGTTGGCACAAGTAACCGAAGCACACGATCTTAAAGCAACTCCTCCGTTATTTCATTTTATTGTTACCGATGATGGAGGTGTTCCTCAAAACATAGATGTTATAATTCCGTTTGAAGTATTGGATAAAGTTTCAGGTCCACCCATCGATGAATTGATAATGTGTGCAAATAGATATAGTAAAGTTGCACCTTATGGTATCAGGTTTGTATTACCAGATGGATCCGATTCTAGACCAATCAATGGGCACAGTCTTGCACCTATCGAAGATTTAGATCCTGCTCTTGAATCTCTATTAGAAAAATTAAAAGCCATACCCAGTGTTAGTTCTGTATCGGCACACAAGATAGTGGATCCAGAAATTATAGCTAAATCAAAATATGACAAACCTATAAGAATAATTTGTCAAATTGATGGGCTTTCTGATTTTGAAATTAGATCGCATGAGAAAGAAGGATATCATCACGATATGTGTAATTTTATAATTGATAAAAGTGTCTATGATAATGAGCTTGTTCATGAAGAATTAGTAGCTAATACAACAGATCAAATTGAAAGAATTTTAAATAAAGAAAAATTAAACTATGAGCACCACACTAGCGAGTGAAGTTAGACAACTATGGGCAACTCCTATTTACATTTACGATGTAAATGAGTATTGTGATGGCATAGCAAAAATGGTAGAGTTGGATGGTATAAATTTTAGTATTGATACTGGAAATAAATTAAAAGAATTAGGCGACAAGTTTAGATCTAAAGATTATAGTTTTATTGACTACAAAGGCTACGGTACAGAAAAACTACGAGAATTTCTGAGGATGGCTATTAAAGAAATTGGGCAAGACCGCAACTGGCCCAAAGGTTATACATATGATTGGCGTAGTCGTAGAAACATTTATATGCCTGGAGAAAATGACAGTCCGCATTACCATCCTGAGCCTGATTTAATTGCTGTATTCTATGTAGACATTCCAGAGAATAGTGGAGATATTTTATTCTTTGAAACAAGAGGAGCTGTTGGTCCGTTTTGGAGAGACAAGTGGGAATCTAAAGATAAAAAAGGCAGAACAGGCAGAGTATATCATCGAATTGCTCCTAAACCTGGTATGCTAGTATTATTTCCTAATTACTTGTTCCACGAAGTTGAAACAAATTTATCCGATGATCATAGAACTTCTATGATTGTAGATATAAAAATATTTACAGATTCCGAAGCTTCACCTTAAGGTATATAATGATTAAAATAGTAGTCGTCGGTGGTGGCACTGCTGGTTGGCTTACCGCATTGTTTGCCAAAGAAAAAATTCCTTACAGCGATGTAACTGTAATTGCCAGTAGTGAAATTGGTATACTAGGTGCCGGTGAAGGCACTACACCCCCCTTTATAGATTATTTAAAAAGCGTAAACATAGACCCAGACGATGTTATACGTAATTGCCGTGGTACGATTAAAAATGGAATTAGATTTGTAAATTGGAATGGCGATGGTGAATACTACTATCATCTGTTTTCAAAAAAAGATAATAGTAATGTTGAGCAACGTTTAACTGATCACAATTATGTCAACTACGATAACAATTTTGAAAAAACTGACGCTTTAGAAGGATTACATTTTGATGCAAGACTGTTGGCAACATTTTTAGAATCTAAAGGAATCGAACGCGGCATTAAACTAATCGACGATGAAGTAGAAAAGATAGTAGACGACGCAGACGGATATATTACACAATTGAATTTAAAATCAGGTATTAATTTAGAATGTGATTTTGTATTTGATTGTTCTGGTTTTAAAAGATTAATTATAGGCAAGCATTTTAACGCTAAATGGAACAGCTACCACGAGCACTTGCCTGCAAATCGTGCTATGCCTTTCTTTATAGATAATACAAATGAAATAGAACTTCCACCATTCACAGATGCTATTGCTATGAAATACGGATGGATGTGGCGTATACCTGTGCAAGGACGTTATGGGTGCGGTTACGTATTCGACAAAAAATTTGCAACTGATGAAGAGATCAAAGCCGAGATTGAAGAATATGTTGGACACGAAATTACTGTGCCAAGGGTATTCGATTTCAGTGCAGGCTCATACGAAAATACTTGGATTAAAAACTGCATTGCTATTGGATTGAGTACAGGCTTTACTGAACCACTAGAAGCTACTAGTATTTGGATACAGACTTCTAGTTTTAAATTGCTCACACAAAAATTAAAAGGAATAATTTTTAAAGATAGTGAGTGTATAGAAAGTTATAACTCTTCTTTAAGAAACATGAACACAGATATTGTTAACTTTTTGCATTTGCATTATCTAACTAAACGAACAGATACAGAGTTCTGGAGAAATTTTAGAACAAATACACAACCTACACCTATGATTGGTATGTTGTTGAATTTGGCAGAGACTAAACTCCCTGACTACAACGATATAAAACATATAACCACTATTACATCCGATCCTAGCGATTATGCTATAGAAACTTTTGCCAAATACAATTGGTATTCTATAGCAGAAGGCACAGGTATATTTGATGTTAAGATTACACGGCCTGTAGATGTTGATTTTTCAACTTATGTTAAACATAGCGAATATTTAAATCATGTTCTCAACAACTGATGCTTTTGGACATACAGTATATAGAACGCATTGCGATCAAGAATACTATTACAATAACAAAGATTTAAATTCTAGTGTTATGGGTATATTTGATTTGTCCGAAATAAAAAATCGTGTAAGAGGAGCTAATTGGGATTCTCATGTTGGAGCAGGATTAACTAGTGAAATAATACCCTATTTAGGCCCATCTAATGTGCCGGGGTCTAAAGATTTAACAGCATGGCTTGTTGAGCAAGTAAAAGAAATTACGAAATCTGAAAACGTGATAATTTTAAAATCTTGGATGAATCGTATGGATAGTGGTAGTCAAGGACGCTGTCATAATCATGTTAGTTTAGATAATTCAGAACCGACACCGGACATAGTTGGTATTTTTTATGTAAACAATCCTAAAAATGGATCTCGTTTAGTGTTTATTAATAATGGAATTGCAGGTAGTTTACATTCTGAATTTTCAGAATCTGACAAATTTTACATAGAGCCTAAAAATGGCGATTTAATTTTACACAAAGCCGGTATTTGGCATGCTGTTACTGAACATAATTCTCAAGATCCCAGAATCTGTTTTGTTTACCATTTTAGACTTGACAATAAATAAGAATGCGCTATAATAAGCGTAATTGTTGTAATTCCTTCGACAAGGATGTGTTCAAGACGCGGGTTCGAATCCCGCCACCTCCACCCAAGTATATTGAGAACAGTATATTTAGGTGGGGGTGTTCATGGCATTCGATTGGGCAAATAGTTAGAGACGGCAACACAGTAGGCGATGACTGTAAATCAAGCAAATCTAGTAAATGCAAAAACATCTACTTTCAAGTTTTTCGAAGTTAATTTCGACGTTACAGCAATGAACGACGAAGGTTTCGAATTAGCTGCCTAAAAAACAGCCCTTGCGAAGCAACTATGCTTTGTCACCCAAAATAGTAGGACCCGCTTCGGCGGGTTTCTTTATGGTTGACTTATTTGTAATTTGAATTTATAATAGTGATATTAAAGCAAATTGGAGTCGGAATGAAGTATTATTGTGTAATGTATTGGTACACTACCAAACTTAACCGAAAAGCACATCAAGTAAAAAATGGATCAGCAAGACGTAAGGCTAATAGTGCCTACGAAGCTGCCGAAATTCGAATTAAGGAACAGCTGACAGCTGCAAACTCTGCCGACCCATATGAAATTCTACATGTAGAAGACGTTAGTGATATTTGTGAAAATGGCGAGAAACACGATAGTTTGAGTAAATTACGCCAATTAGAGCAAAGCGTATTACACCCAAAACAAAAACGTATGGGTATGTGGGTTCCGAGTGATAACACCGCATCCGAATGGTTTTTCGATCCAAAACAAGAAAGTGTAGACAATGTAGTTAATGTCGGTAAACAACTTATCAACGAAGTTCGTCACGGTGTTATGGCCTTGGAAGACTTTCCGGCATTTCCATATCAGCAAACAATCGTTGATTGGGCAGTGGATCAATTTAAGACCAAAGACGATATCTTAGTCAATGCTATCATGCGAGCTGGTAAGTGTTTTATGACTTACGAAATTGCTCGAGCTATGAAGGCTAAAACAATTCTAGTAGTCACAGCCAAAGTGGGTGTTAATGACAGTTGGAGTGCGCTATTACCCAACGGTGAAGAAAGTCATGTAAACTATGCTGACTGGCAATATCACGATTACAAACGAGTCAAGTCGTTGACTTTTACACAACCTGTAAATGTAGTGTTTGTCAGTTTACAATTTATCAACAAACACTTCGATAATCCCAATGCCATGCTCAAGAGTATTTTTAAGACCAAGTGGGATTTGGTTGCATTTGACGAGCAACATTATGCAACTACAACAGACAACACACAACGTCTTTGGGACAAATTAAAGTTTGGCAAAAAAGTTGAACTAAGCGGCACACCATACAAAACAGTACTGAGTGGTCGTTATGAACAAGACAGCATTTATAACTTTGACTATGTTGAAGAACAAGTTTTGCGTAAGCAAGCCTTGTTAACTCCAGATACAGTATTAGCCAAGGCATTTAAATATCGTGCAGATATTAATTATGCTATGATTCACGTGTCTGACAAAGTTAAAAGTATGTTAGGCGAAGATGGATTTACAATTCCTAAATTGTTTGCTACCGAACAAGGACAATTTAAAAACACTATGGCGGTTAATGAGTTTTTAACACACGCTGTCAAGGCTTACAAAACTCCGCCTAAGCGTTTCAACAGTTTTGCAGACAAGTTAAGTCGCCATGCACTTTGGGTGCTACCCGATGATGTTAGTGCTATTGGTGCAATGGAGAAGATGTTAAAGAGTCATCCATTCTTTAGCAAGCGCCGTATTATTAACGCCAGCGGTAAAGGTGTTAAAGATATTCAAACTGTTAAAGACTTGATCCAACGTGACACTATTGAAGGTGGTGTTGGTACAATTACATTGACTTGTGGTCGCTTCTTAGAAGGTACTAGTATTCCAGAATGGTGGAGTGTGCATCAAATGAACAACGACAAAAGTGCCGCAGACTATTTTCAAGGCAGCTTCCGTTGTAAAACACCTTGGAAAGATGGAGACAAACAAAGTGTGGTTGTATTTGATTATAGCCCAGAACGTTTTGTTAGTGTAGTCTATCAGCATTGTGAACAAGTAAGTACAATTACAGGCGTTCCTACACAACAGTTAATCACACAGTGGTTAGATGTTAGCGAAGTATACGACTATAATGGTAATACTTGGAACATTTTGACTGGTGAAGATATCAGTGAACGCTTTTTAAATGATATCAACAACTACATGGACCGTGTTAACAATGCGGTAAACCGTGCTGGCATTACTGGTGAAATTGTTACCCTGTTAGAAGCACTTAAGAAAGACAGCAATCAAGTTAGTGCTACTAGCCAGTTAAATAAAAACGATGTACTAACAGGTGCTAACAAGAAACGTATTAATCCTTTGCCTGGTACTAAAAAGAATCAGCCAACAGATCCTGTAGAGGATACTGTACAACGCATACGATATGCTCTCAAGCAAATCTACGAGTTGATTAATATTGCTTGGTCTGAAGGCTGGGAAATCAAACGCATTGAAGATATTGTTGCCAGCAAGGACTTTGAACTAGTAGAAGACATAACAGGTATTACTCCAAAAGAATGGCAAAAGATTTTGCCAGCTATTAACACAACCAACATGAATCGTGCGATTGGCCAGTACAATGCTTTACAATAATATCAACAAAGTTATTCAGATGATTCCTCTCTTTAGCAGAGAAGGAACACAAATCATCTTGAGTAGTGACAGAGCCAAATGTTTAATAGACATGATTGATCCAAAGGATCTTGCCGACCCTACAACTACATATCAAGATGTTCAGTGCGGTACTGGCTTTATTATGTTGATGTTAGCAGAACGACTAATGTCTACACTAACAAAGGCTATTCCTAACGAACAGGATAGATTGAAAAATATCTTTCAAAATCAACTGTTTCTTAGCGACATTGACAGTACGCAAACACGTATTGCCCGTGCCAATTTATTGCGGGCTGTGGGTAACAGAGATTTTCCAGTCAATGTTGAACAAGCAGATTGTTTTAAACTACAGCGTAAAACCAATTACACTATTGGATCAATTGATTTTGGTACAACTAATAACTTTGTACCATTTTATCGTAATCTTAGCGATGAAGTAATTATTGTTACTCGTGCTAACAAGCACAGTTACGAGTCTAATCGAATTAACGATATCTACACATATAGATTTCTTGGCGTAAGTCAGCAAAGTGCTGTACCGTTATGCATCATGCATTTTAGTCGCTCAAAGAAAACGGGCGGAGTAAACTTTACAGACGGCATAAAATCTGTTAATATAACAAATCCTACATTTCTTCCTGGCGAAGATTTAGACGGATATTTGTATGCTAGCGAAGTGCTAGATTTAAAGTTGGATGGCTATAAGGCACATTACGGTTCATTGAGTAGAGAAACTTGCCGTGCAAGTCGTGGTAGTCAATTGGTAATTTTTGGCGTTGGTACTAAAGATACAGACTATGGCGAAGAATTTCAAGTTAGTAAAAAACTAGTATCGGCCAAAGACGGTGTTGGTATAAAAAAATTAGTAGTTAGTAAAAACGGTAATAGAGGACAACGTAGTATTATCAAATACGCAGGTCCTGAAGTTGCGCTTGGACATACTACATTGTGGATTGAAGTTAAAGACGAAAACGAATTTAAAGAAATTAACAAAGTTTGGGAAAAAGAACCTGCATATGATAAACTAGTGCGTATTCTCAAAGAAACTAGTCCCGCAAATGGATTAGATTTTTGGAGTGCTGTGCCGCAGATTAAATACCTCAAACAAATTAAAAAGATCTATGTCAAACATTACAAATCCTAAAATAATTGCCTATCATAATTATCTGTGTAGTCAGTGGAATTTTACACCCACTAGTTCTGTAAATACAGGCTACGAAGCTCACGAAGCAAGACTACGTCAATTGAGTAAGGAAGCATGGACTAGTGCAGATGCAACTGGCAAGGCAGCAATACAACAAGAAGTGTTTGATATCTACAGAAGCACTAATGTACTACCGATTAACTATTACGACTTAGATGGTTGCAAAGAACAAATCTACGAACTAGCTACTAAGAATAAAAAAATTGAAAACGGCAAGTTAGCTGTTGGCAATAACGAAGGTCTTAAAATTGGTCGTTTTTGGTTTGAAAATATGCAGGATGCATATACACGCAAAGACAAAGAAGTTAGTCTCCGTGGTAGATTTTTAAATGACAACAAATTAAAACGTGCTATCAATTTGTGTTATGTACACAGAAATGAAAGCGAACATGCTGTACTACCACACAATGTTCGAAGAGCACTAGAACTAGTAAGTGGAGGAAGTATTCAAAACTTTAAACCTATGAATGCTCGTGCCGTGTGGGAATACATTTGCCCAACCATGATGGGCAATGTTTTAGATTTTAGTAGCGGATACGGAGGACGTATGATGGGGGCTATGACCAGTAACATGCGGTATCATTATACTGGAATAGATCCTAATACAAAAACATTTACAGGTTTAGAAGCACTTGGGGAATTGTTGCTCGAGTGCGGACAAGGTAGTGGTTATGAGATGCACAACATTCCTAGTGAGGATTTTGTTCCACAACCTGGATTTTATGATGCAGCGTTTAGTAGCCCTCCGTATTTTAATTTAGAAACTTATAGCGACGAACCTACACAATGTATGAATCGCTGTAGTAATCTAGATGCGTGGTTTGACTTATATGCAGAACCCACTGTAAAAATGTTACACACAGCATTGGCACAAGATGCTATCTATGCTGTCAACATTGCAGACTATAAGTCAGGAAGCGAACAATTTCAAATTGTAGATCGCTGGATTGACATGAGTAAGAAAATAGGTTTTGATTATGTTGAAACCGTGGCTATGATGCTAAATGTACGACCTGGGCAAGGTAACGGCAAATTGCAAAACGGTTATAAGAGTGAAGGAATTTATATTTTTAAAAGGAAGTAACATGGATGTAGATGTAGCCGCAGAGATCTTGGCGGGAAGTATTTTAACAGGATTGGCATTTGTTGTATTTGTTATCACAGTTGTTGTAATCAACAACATCATTCACAAGTATTGGAAACCTGTAAAGATTTTTACAGCCGATAGTTGGAATTTTGACCCTCCAGCTAGGTTTGTAGAAGAACACGAAAAAATTACACCTAGCATAGACACTACTAAATAATTTCCTTATGGAAATATTACAATATTTAAGTGACGAAATTTATCTTTTTGTCTTGATATCAATAATGGTAGTAAGCGGAATAGCAAAAGAGAAAAGTTTGTTTGCTGGTACTTATGGATTTTTGAAAAGCAAGTTCAAAAGCAATCGTGTGGTTATTATGCTATTGAGCTTTGTTTCTGGCATACTACCGATTGAAGGTCGTGCTACGGTATCTGCTGGTATACTAGATACAGCCACTGGTTCGAATGGAGACAATGCTAGCCGAAAGAAATTGGGTATCATTGACTTTTTGACCACGCATCACTTTTATATGTGGAGTCCAATTGAAAAGCCGGTACTATTACCTATGGCAGCATTTGGTCTAGGATATAGTGCTTGGATTGGTATGATTTGGCCTTTAATTTTAGTCAGTGCATTGTTTATTGTATCTTATTGCTGGTTAGCTGTTGATGAACACGAAGTAGTAATTGCGGAATGCCCAGAATCTACTGGCCTATGGGATTTTACAAAGAATACATTACCGTTCTTGATAGCTATCGTTGCCTATATGTTAATGGGTGGCGAAGGGCCTGAAGCAGTATTTCCAGTATTTGGTGCGCTGTTATTATATTATATTATAACTACCAAAACTTATGATTTAAATAAATTGATTGGTTATGTTAACTGGACCACAGTGGCAATTGTTGCTGTAGTCTTTGCGAGTTCTGGCTATATGCAAGAACATCGCGCATGGTTTGAGGAAGTTGTTAAGAGTATTGGTTTGGATATGCATACTTTCAAAGGTATGTTCTATATCAGCTTACTTACGTTTTTAGCAAGTTTCTCAATGGGGTCGGACGGCAAGTTTGCCGCTTTGACCGTTTTAATGGCAAGTGCCTTTGGTAAGGAATACTTACTATGGTTCTTTGCTTTGGATTATTGTGGTTATTTATTAACCCCAATGCACGAGTGCGTTATGATAGGCAAACGTTATTTTGGTACCAGCCTAACAACATATTATACCGCACTAATTGCCTGGGCCGTGCTACTATTATCGGTCGCAGGTGTTTTTACATTCTTATAAGGAAATAAAATGAAGAAAATCGTAGCAATCTTGGCCCTAGCGGCCGCAACTTCTGCTTTCGCAGACACAGGCATCAACGTGGAACTAGAACGTGAAAAGGATAAGACAACAAATGCTTATTCTAACACAGTTAAAGTGGCACCGTTTACAACTATCAGTGGTTATAAACTTGACGTACAATTGGGCGCACAGCGCACTGATGGTCAAGTGAATGGCAACAACAATCCATTAACAAACACAGCTGAAGCTCGTGTTCAAAAGATGGTTGAAGTTTATCCAGGCCTACATTTAGGCGCACGTTTGGGTGTTGGCGAAGTGTTCAATGGTGTTGACCAAGCTGGCAAGACAGTTGACTTTGGTTACTACACAGCTGAACCAAAAGCCGAATATATGCTTACTGACAAATTGTCAGCATTGGCAAGTTGGAGATTCCGTGACAGCTTTAAAGATAACAATGAATATCTAACACGCACTTGGAAAGTTGGTGCTGGTTATGCTGTAACCAAGAAAGACTTGGTTGAAGTCAAGTATGTAAAAGAGCGCGGTGACTACAAGTCAAACGGTGTTGCTCTAGAGTACACACGCGGTTTCTAAACTTTAACTAGTTTATTAAAAGGGCCCTTAGGGCTCTTTTTTGTTGGTTTGAATTTCGATAAATATAGTTTTAAATCGTGAAACTATGACATTAAATGCAAGTGGAAAATTAAGTTTAGGCGGTGCAACCCAGGGCGAAAGTGTTGACTTGGAAATAAGTCTTTCATCCAATAGTTCTAATAGTATGGTCAGTGCCGATAATAAGATTCTAACAGGTAAAAGTACTGGACCTTGGGTGTTTCCTGTGGACTGGCGTGGAAAACATTGGTACAACGAAGTAATTACCGATAGTGTTAGTGGATCCACCAACATCAACAATCTATTCAACCTTACCATAACTGGCGGTAGACCCAGCACTACATTTACCATGTCATATACCAATTCGTCAGGAACACCTCTTCAATTTACTGGTACATTGGACAGTTCGGGAAATTATACTACTATCGGTTACTTATATACAGCTCCAGGAAATTATGTATTCAGCTTTAATTTTACTGGTAGCAGAAATTCAAGAAGTCATACTATTGCTATACTTAATCCTCCTTTAGTGTTAAGTTGGAATCCAACAAGCATTAGCGATAGCATTTATAGCGGACCTTACAATTCATACAAGACATCAGTGTTAACAGCCACCACTAATAGTGCTCCTACACAAACTGTCACCATTCAGGAAACTTCGAGACCTAGTGCATGGAGTACTAGTATTAACTATATTACAGGAAATCCACCTTCTACAACAGTTAGCATGGGTTCAGGATCGACATCAACTGTAACTTTTGGAGTTTTTCCTCCGCAAGGAACCGCGGCAGGCGTTTATACAGGAAGTTTTGCAGCTGTTTATAATAATAGTGCAAATACATTGTCTATCCCCTGGAGTATTACAATAACAGTAAGTGAACAAGTTTATAGTGCCGGTGCAACATATAATGCAACAGCAGGTACTTATGTAGCACCGCCTAATACCAGTATAACTATATATATTAGCAATGGTGTTGCGTATGATACTGTCACATATACCGGAGCACAAACAATCAATTTAGACTCTCAAGGTAAGTATACTCTTGCTAATGTTAACACAGCAGGTACTGGACTATACAATTATTATTTTAACTTTGCTGCTACCGGGCATCAAAGATCAATAAGTTATTTCATTTATAATGAGCTTATCACTGTCAACGGTGTCGGACTATTATCAAATGGCTCTACTGTAACTATTAATACAACTGATACACTTACTATCGCTATAACTGGCGGTATACCTAATTCGGGATATTCTTTTTCTAGAACAGGTACAAGTTCTACAAGTGGAACTGGAACATTAGACAGTTCTGGAAGTTATACATACACTAACCAGTCATTGCCGCAGGCAGGAACTTATAATTATACAATTAATTTTAATGGTACAGGCGGCAGCGGTGCTACACGAACATTTACTATAGTTTCTAGATTGAATACAATTGACTTACAATGCTACGTTATAGGTGGTGGCGCAGCCGGCGGCAGCAGTCCTGGTGCTAATGACGAAGGAGCCGGTGGCGGTGGAGCCGGTGCATTATTAGTTGGCAATCTTCTCAGTACTACTATAGGATCTACTGGAAGCACGCCGGTTTACGTATTGGTTGGTGCTGGTGGTCCTGCTAGTCCAGGTCAAGATCAAGGTGGTAGTAAAACAGGTAACGGTGGTGCCTCTTATGTATACAGGTATAGTGATCAGAAATTCATTTATGCAGATGGCGGCGGCGGTGGCGCAGCTGCCGGGAACGGTGATGCCGGCGGTTGTGGTGGCGGCGGAAGTGGCGCTGGCTCTCCTGGTTATGGCGGCACGGGTGGCGGCACAAATTTTGGTTTAACTGAACTTGGTAGCAACGGTGGAGATAGCGACCATTACGGCGGTGGAGGAGGTGGCGGCGGAACTAGTGGCGTGGGCGGACACGGAATTAGATCAGGAAGAAGTGCGGCCAACGTTGGTGGTACCGGCGGGTCAGGAACTAGTTATACGGTAACTACAACTATAGGAACTCTTACTTTTAATCTTGGTGGTGGTGGTGGTGGAGGCGGATCAACAAATCCAGGAGCAGGCGGTAATGAAAATGCTGGTGCTGGCGGAGGTAATTCTGGATCTTTTAATGGACTCGTTGGTAATAATACAAATAGCTATGCTGGTGGCAGTGGAACTAGTAGTACTGGTTGCGGAGGAGGTGGCAGCAGTGCTGGTGCTTACTATGGATCTTATAGTGGAGGTAATGGAGGAAGCGGAATAGTTGTAATAATTTATACCGCCAGCGCACCGTTATTCAGCGGCGGCGCTGTTTACACCGGAGCTGGAAGTAATGCGGGTAGTATATTTCACGTTTATACTAACAGTTACTACCTCACGGCACTATAATAGGAATAACATATGGCACATTATGCAAAAGTAGTTAATGGAATAGTTGAACAAGTTATAGTAGTAGACGGACCAGAAATATTGGATCCTATACTTCATGGCGATCCTAAAAATTGGATTCAAACTAGTTATAATACTAGGGGGAATGTACATTATGGTGCAGATGGCAAACCAGACGGTGGTGTTGCCCTTAGAGGAAATTATGCGGGCAATGGTTTTATATACGACGCAGTGAACGATGTATTTTATCCTCCACCTCCTTATCCATTGTGGGTAATCAGCAAAGACACCAATTGGATATGGCAAGCACCAATTCCCTATCCTACAGACGGCAAACGTTATTATTGGGATACTGGGATGAAAGATTGGGTTGAAAAAATTTCGCCACCCAACTTGATCTAGATAATTACAAAGGACCGATCAGGTCCTTTTGTTATTGATTTTTCCTATTATGCTTATTGAAATAATTATTGAAAAAATCAATTAAAACCTTTGACTTAATTAGTAAATACTATTACAATAACATTTGTAAGACAACACACACAAGGAGAACGTATGTCTGTTACACTAGCAAACTTAGGTAGCGCATTAGCAGGTGAAAGCCAAGCTCATGTAAAATACCGTTACTTCGCACGTATTGCTCGCGAAGAAGGATTCGAAGATGTTGCAAAACATTTTGAGCACACAGCAGATCAAGAACTACTACACGCATGGGGACATTTGGAATTACTAATTGGCAAGCCAACAACTCGAGAATGTTTGGAAAAAGCCATTGAAGGCGAAACATATGAGTTTACTCAAATGTATCCACAGTTCCAGGCTATTGCCGAACGTGAAGGTGAATTAGAAGCCGCAAAAGAAGCCGCGAATCAAATTGAAGAAAGCAAAGAACATGCCGAGCAGTTTGCCGCAGTTCTAGCCAAAGCAGAGAAACGTTTCAATGCTCTTAAGAAAGTTGAAGAACGTCATGCTCTTGCTTACAAGAAAGTTTTGGAGGCTCTATAATGGAATTAGAACATGTATGCGTAGTTTGTGGCCATGTCCACGATGAGGAAACAGAAGGTAAGTGGGAAGATTTGCCAGCAGACTTTACCTGCCCCGAGTGTGGTGTAGGCAAGGATGAATACGAATCGTTGTAAAAATACCACATTATCATATAGGTCTTGACACAAAGACATATATACAATACAATAGAGACTAGTTAACCACTAAGGCATAAATAACTTTAATAAGTTAGCCAAAAGTGGTTGACGAAGTTGTAGCAAGGTGCTACAATTAAGACTAGTTAGCAATAATGCTAGCGAATTTTAAAGAAGAGATAAACGAGAACAAAAATGCAATCAAATTTTAGACAACATCAATTTAATTGGATGCCCAAACAGGTAGGCGTTATAGCCTCTTATTGGTCAGCGATTAATTGTGGAAGTCTACTATCATTAGATCGCACACCAGAGATTACCAGGGTCCGGGAGGACATGATGTAAACGTAAGTTTACCCAAACTCCAAGGACCCTAGGACTAACACTCCTGGGGTTTTTTGTTTTTAGACTTTCGAAATAGTGTGTATAGGGAACGCGACCCTGCTGGCACTTAAAACATCGGCTTAATGTGGGCGGCCTACCTGATGGTAAGTTCTAGGCGATAACTAGAATGTGTAAAACGGTAGCGTATTAAAGAGCATAGAGCTGACATGGGCTGAAATGCCGCAGACTGTGCTTTTTAATACACACTCTCCTCTACCGCCGGCAAAGCGGTTGACAGCATAGCGGGAGAGTGTTACAATTACTGAAATTGGCCCGTTAGCTCAGTCTGGCCTAAGGCGCCGCCCTGTCACGGCGGAGATCACCGGTTCAAATCCGGTACGGGTCGCCAATTTATTCCTCTGTAGTTAAATGGTATAACGGAGGCTTGATAAGCCTTTATTACAAGTTCAATTCTTGTCGGAGGAACCAAGTTTAGGATGCTAACAGCAAATCTTATATAACTTTTTTTGGTATAAAAGAAAAATGCATCCTGTTTAATTATATAGCGTTAGACTTCTGGGCTAGGTCAATAGGCTTTCAACCTATCTAGGCGGGTTCGATTCCCGTACGCTATACCAATATGCCGTGGTAGCTCTCTGGGTAGAGCACCTCACTGTCGATGAGACCTAGGCGGGTTCGATTCCCGTCCACGGCGCCAATTTTATTTTTTTAGGAGAATGACATGAAACGTGCTAAACGTTAGTGTCGACTTTGATCCCGTATTGGTCCTAGTCGGCACATTAAATCAATTAATTACGACAACCCACTTGTAGCGTTAACGGTAGCGCACTTGACTCTTAATCAATGAGGTGTCGGTTCGAATCCGACCGGGTGGACCAATATGGGAGTATAGCTCAACTGGCTAGAGCAACCGGCTTTTAACCGGTAGGTTCAGGGTTCAAGTCCCTGTGCTCCTACCATATAAAAACATATTCGATGTAAGACATAGTCTGCATAAGGCAAGACCACCGTCTTTCGATGAAAACGGTCCGAGTGTGTTTCTATATGGTAATGTAGCATAATGGTAGTGCACCTCCTTCATACGGAGCAAGGTGAAAGTTCGACTCTTTCCATTACCACCAAAATCTATTCCATCTTAATATTCTTGGCGAGTATGCCCGGCTGTTAACCGGAGAAGGTTGGTTCGAATCCAACAGATGGAGCCAAACAATTTGGGGGCAGTAGTGGGCTACGGGTAACCCTTGCAAGGTTGCTGACTAGAAGGATTCGATTTCCTCGGCCTCCACCAATTTTATCTCTCTAAAGCGTTATCAGGTTGCGTACACGGTTTGGGGCCGTGTGGTCCAGGTTCGAATCCTGGTAGGGAGACCAATTTTTGCCCTGGACTGTTGTCGTGTCAATAGGATTTGAAGCCTGTCACGGAAAGGTTCGATTCCTTTTAGGGGCGCCAATCATGCTCTATTAGTATAATGGTAATACTCCGGTTTTGTAGTCCGGCAATCGTGGTTCGATTCCTCGATGGAGCACCAAGTTATGCGTGTGGTTAGAGGAATACGTTTGGCCTTCCAAGCCGAAAGATGCAGGTTCGATGCCTGTCACCCGCTCCAAGTTTGAGGATGCTAACAGCAAATTTTTTATACATTTGACTTTTAATCAAAACCGTAAAAATGCATCCTGTTTTTTCTGTTGGGGTTTAGCTTAGTCCGGCCTAAAGCACTAGTCTTTGAAATTAGTATCATCGGTTCGAATCCGATAACCCCTGCCAACAATTTGTCGATATCGTATAATGGATAATACACTATGCTACGAACGTGGGAATAGAGGTTCGATTCCTCTTATCGGCTCCAATTGAGTAGGAACGAATTCCTTTTTGTTTTTTCCTTCGTACGAAGGCGTAAAGTCTTTAGTTGTAGTCCAAGATTTTTTTGGACTGTAAGGTTTTTTACTGTGTTTGTACAGCAGTTCAAATTCAGTATAATGTGTGGTTAAGTCCATACCGTATTTATTCTATGGTGTTAGTAGTGTAGTGGTCTGCACCCCGTTCTGTGAAATCGGTAGTATGGGATCGTTCCCCATCTAGCACCCCAAACAATAGTTCCTTAGCTCAGTGGTAGAGCAGTACCTTGACATGGTAAAGGTCACAAGTTCAAACCTTGTAGGAACTACCAAACATGCCGCTTTAGCTGATGTGGTCATAGCACCGGTTTGAAGCACCGAGGAACGTGGTTCGATCCCACGAGGCGGCACCAAGTTTTGTAAGTGTAGATGTCGACAAAGCTGAGTGTCGAAAGCTCAGTGAGTTGGGACTAATTATCCTAGTAGCAAACAAGTAACGACTATTACTACGTACCTCTAACCAGTCCGCGGCGTGACAGAAAATACTGGTAAAATGATAGCGAATGAGGGAGGCGCTATTACTTACAAATTCAACAGACCCCCGCTTTGTCAGATTGTGCGGTGAACAATCTGACACTTTATAAATAATTGTATTAGTAAAAGATTTAAGGTGTAATAGTGTTCCGCAAGGACTATGGTGAATGCCGGAAGCGTTCACTAAGGAGAGTTATAAACTTTAACACTGATTGACGGATAGAGTGGAGCAGGATTTACAGTCCAGGAGCATCACAGTTGATCATACATTCCACGTTAGGCGAGACTAAAAGAGCGGAACTGTAAGTGCCGGGTCGCCTCGGGTTATACCAAACCAAAACTCTGCGAATCTTTTACTAATATCTTTATGCGGGAGTAGCTCAGTTGGTAGAGCATTACCTTGCCAAGGTAAATGTCGCGAGTTCGAACCTCGTCTCCCGCTCCACATAAACATTCCCTCGCCCTACTGGACAAATTGGTAAAGTCATCTCTCTCAAAAGGAGAAGTTCTCCCTGTTCGAATCAGGGGTAGGGTACCACATATAATGCCAGCGAGACTTGGAAGTCAGAGAGGTCTTATAAGCCTTTTAGCGCCAGATTAGCGTTCTTGAGAGGGTTCGATCCCCTCCGCTGGTACCAGTTAAGCTCTTGTAGTTAAATGGGAGAACACTACTTTGGTAAAGTAGAAATTCAAGTTCGATTCTTGACTAGAGCACCAAGAGACAGTATAATAGATTTAACTGGCGTTCGTTCAATGGATAGGACAGGATTCTTCTAAAGTCTTAATAGAGGTTCGATTCCTCTACGCCGGACCATCGGTCCTTAACTCAATTGGATAGAGTGCCAGTCTTCGAAACTGGAAGTTGGGAGTTCGAATCTCTCCGGACCGGCCAGATAGTAGTTGACAAGCATGGGTAATTAATATATAATACATACTTGTTCTTTAAAAATATAAAGTTTAGATGCTCCCGTCGTCTAGTGGCCTAGGACACCGCCCTTTCACGGCGGGTACACGAGTTCGAATCTCGTCGGGAGCGCCATATTAAAACACACTAAGCAACACCCAACATACCGGGATAGTAAGATGGCATTGCCCTTAGTGTGTTTTAATATGCCCTGATGGTGGAATTGGTAGACACGGAGGTCTTAGAAGCCTCTTCTTCGGAGTGAGAGTTCGAGTCTCTCTTGGGGCACCAATTATCGCGGTGTATGGAAGTGGTCATCCGCTTGGTCTCATAAGCCAAGAATCGCTGGTTCGAATCCAGCCTCCGCAACCAATATGGAGATGAAGCATCAATGGTGATGCTAGTAAAAGTTATGGAGGTACGGCGCAGTTGGAGAGGCGCGGCAGACTGTAAATCTGTTCCTTCGGGTGAGTTGGTTCGAATCTAGCTACCTCCACCATAACAACGGACTGATAGTCCGCTAAATGCTAAATAATAGCATAGGAGACTATTATGTTCAAAAATAGTAAAAAACAAGGCGATGCTGGTTTGGGCCAGGCAATTGCGTATTTTACAAGTCAAGGCTACGATGTAGCACTACCATTAACTGATAGTGCTGATTGGGATTTGATTGTAGAAATGGAAAGTGGATTAAAACGTGTACAAGTAAAAACATCATATCAATTAGCTGAAAGCGGTATAATGATGTTTAGTGCTTCTGTAAAAGGAGGCAATATGAGTTTTAATAAACCACAAAAAATGATAGAAGATCAAAATTGGGATTTAATTTTCTTACATCACTTAGTGACAGGTAAGCAAGCATTGATCCCAAAAGAAGTACTCACTACTAAAGGCCAAATTAATATTGGTGGTAAGAAGTATAGTGAGTATTTGTTAAATTAGGAAATGTGGCAGAGTCCGGTTTATTGCAACAGTCTTGAAAACTGTCGTGTCGAAAGGCACCGTGAGTTCGAATCTCACCGTTTCCGCCAAATTATTAGAGTCGGTAGTGTAATTGGCAACATTTCAGTCTCCAAAACTGACGTTGGGGGATCGTGGCCCTCCCGGCTCGCCATTAAATTATTTTATAATAGATACAAGTTAGTTACATGCTCCGATGGCGTAATAGGTAGCCGCAATGGACTTAAAATCCATTATCTTCGGGTGTGCCGGTTCGAGTCCGGCTCGGAGCACCAAGATAATAAGTAAAAGACAATGGAGAGTTGGCCGAGCTGGTCGAAGGCACCTTCCTGCTAAGAAGGCATACGGGCAAAAACCTGTATCAAGAGTTCGAATCTCTTACTCTCCGCCAATTTTAAATAAGGACATTATGGCAAATTGTATTATACTAACCGGCGGAATAGCAAATGTTTCATCCGGCTATCCATTAGTACAACGAAGCCTCGGTCCTTATAGATTATCAACAGCATTAGAAGATGCTGGATATAGTGTATTTGTATTTGATTACATTATACACTTTTCCATAGAAGAAATAAAACAAGTTTTAAGTCAACACTTAGATGATGAGACCTTGTGGGTAGGATTTAGCAGTACATTCTTTTATAGGCACATACAAGACGATCTTGTTAGCACACCTTTAGAACAAATGTATTATACTCACTACGAAGATGTACATGAAGTAATTGACTATATTAAAAGCAATAGCAAGGCTAAGGTTATCTATGGTGGTGCAAGAGCACCATTCCATCTTGCAGATGACTTAATTGATTATTATGTGTTAGGCTATGCAGATGTTAGTGCTGTAGCATTAACAAATTATTTGAAAACAAATGACAGTTCTTACCTAACACATTGTGAGCCACTAACAGTCGGTGAGCGTAACAGTAAACTAATTGATAGTGCCAAGTATCCAGAACCTCAGATGAAGGATCTTACCACACGTTGGTGGAGTAAGCACTATAACATATTGCCCGGTGAAGGCCTTCCGATTGAACTGGCTCGAGGATGCATTTTTAGATGCAAATTTTGCAGCTATCCGTTGTTGGGTAAAAAGAAAGGCACATATCTTAGAAGTCCAAGCGAAGTTAGAGATGAGCTTGTACAGATCTGGGAAGCTCATGGTACTACCGATTTCTATATTACAGACGATACATTCAATGACGACAATGATAAGATTGAAGAACTACATAAAGTATTCACTAGCTTGCCATTTAAACCAAGATTCACAAGTTACCTGCGTATAGACTTGTTAAACAAGTATCCGCATCAAGCAGACTTATTAAGTGAAATGGGATTAATTGGCACATACTTTGGTTTAGAAACAATGAATCAAAAAAGTGCCACAGCCATTGGTAAAGGTCTTGCTCCTAATAAAGTTAAAGATAGACTCTATTGGTTAGCAGACAAATGGAAGGGTAAGACTAATATGGCAGCTGGCTTTATTTTGGGCTTGCCATATGACACTGAAGAATATTTTAAAGAGTTGTTAGCATGGTGTAAAGAACCAGACAACCCTTTGACATTTATAGATTTTTATCCTTTGTATCTATTTCATCGTAGAGCTGAAGATAGAGACAAACTGGGCCCATACACTAGTGAGTTTAGTTTGAATCCTGAAATTTATGGTTATCAATTCCCAGGCGAAGACAATGCTAACTATTGGCAGTTACCTGAACAAGGTTTAAGTTTTGAAAAAGTAAGTTGGTTGGCCATGGCCTATAGAGGACAGATGCAACAGAGAAATAAATTTTCAGAATTTCAAATGATTACTTGTTTGAATACTGGAATCAGTTTGGAAGATTTATTAAATTTAACTGAAAGTGATATCTTCAAAAAATATCACATTAGGAAGATGAACGATAGTAAAATAAACCAATATAAACAATTAGTAGGTTTAAAAAGTATAATTAAATAAAAGGAATAACAATGTTGAAACCAACCGGCACTTATAAAATGAGTAAGAGTCTTAAAACAAGTCTTGCTCTAAGTAGATTTCAGGACGTACATTTAAAAGGTGCATGGAAACGTGCAATGATTGATGCAGAACTTTGTAGTAGAATTGTTCCAAAGGCCGAGAAGAAAGATCGTAAACCAGGTGGCACGTATTTGACAACTAGTAATAGTGCCACAGCAGTAGAGTAAAGAATTATTCCCTAGTAGCTCAGTTGGTAGAAGCGTTTGACTGTTAATCAAAATGTCGGTAGTTCGAGCCTACCCTAGGGAGCCAATATTTGGGGGATTAGTATAATGGGATTACGG
>Ga0208741_10000278_pt1 | contig 26469 bp, 10 predicted proteins | sample CryBogCBE03Jun09_FD_184576 | JGI IMG/M metagenome (GOLD analysis project Ga0208741, IMG submission 184576) | Freshwater microbial communities from Crystal Bog, Wisconsin, USA - CBE03Jun09 (SPAdes) | ecosystem: Environmental > Aquatic > Freshwater > Lake | place: Crystal Bog, Wisconsin, USA...
ATTGATTACCTACATAACCTTTTACTTCACAATTATTTTTTCCCTGCAACGAGCTATCAACTAATGGGTTTCAAAGAAACAGCGGGTATTTTATATGCCGTTGTTAAACAACCCTTTATTCAGTTTACAGAACCTACCAACATTGATTTGGTGAAGCAGTTTCTTACTGCAAATGGTTTCGAAAACAAGAAGAACAATGACTATATCAATAAATCATTGGGAATAATATTGGAAGATTTGCACGATGAGAATGTGTTGGTGAACCAGAAAATATTATTCTTTATTGACACCGTATTCTATTTGACACCTGCTTTTTATTTATAGCTGAAATATAGTTTGCTTCCTTCCCTCCCCCACGTTTCCCACTATTTCTCCACACAGCATTTAAGCCTGTTTCTATTGTCTATTTGTGATGTATGTTCGCAAACCCAACTAATTCGGGTTAAACTGGAAGATTATGCGGTTAAAAAGTTTAGAAATTAAGGGATTCAAGAGCTTTGCTGATAAAACAGTGTTGAGCTTTGATGAGGGAATTACGGGTATCATCGGGCCTAATGGCTGTGGCAAAAGCAATATCATTGATAGTATCCGCTGGGTAATTGGCGAACAGAAAATCAGTGCATTGCGCAGCGAAAATCAAAGTGCATTGGTATTCAATGGCTCTAAAAGCCGAAGCGCCAGTGGACTAGCCGAAGTAAGCCTGACTTTCGAAAATACCCGCAACCTGCTTCCTACCGAATTCAGTACTATTACCGTTACCCGTCGTTTCTTTAAAAATGGAGAAAGTGAATACAGACTAAACGATGTTACCTGCCGCCTAAAAGACATTCACAACCTGTTTTTGGATACCGGCATAAGTACCGACAGCTATGCTATCATCGAATTGGGGATGGTGGACGACATTATCCGTGACAAAGAAAATAGCCGTCGCAGGATGTTGGAACAAGCGGCTGGCATTACTATTTATAAAACAAGAAAGAAAGAAGCGAAGAACAAACTAGATGCAACCGAACTGGACTTGGCGCGGATTGAAGATTTGTTGTTTGAAATCAGCAACCAGTTGAAGATATTGGAAGGTCAGGCAAAGAAAGCAGAGAAGTATATTGAGGTTAAGAAAGAGTATAAAGCGGTTGCCGTAGAACTTGCCAAGGCTGCGTTAGAAGGATTCAATATTACTTACAAAGAATTGAACGAGCAGCAAGAGTCGGAAATGGATAAAAAGGCGCGCTTAGATGCAGAGATTGCAACAGAGGAAGCGGCTTTGGAACAAGAAAAGGTTGGGCTGATAGAGAAAGAAAAAGAACTGCACGATAAGCAGGTGGCGTTTAATAATTTTCAACAGACGTTGAAGTCGAAAGAGAATGAAAAGAACCTTGCTGTTCAGAAATTGAAATACCTGAAAGAAAAAGAAGGTGGATTGAAAGACTTTTTGTCGAAGGCAGAAGGTCAGTTGAAGAATTTGGCAGACAGTATTCAGTATACACAACGTCAAGTAGGTGAGCAAACAACTGAGTTGCAGAACTTACAACTGGAAGTAGCCGCAGCCAAGCAATCTGTTGATGAGAAGCGCGAAATATTTGATGATAAAAGAACCGGATTGGATTCTTTGCGTAGTCAATATCAAAGTATTCAACGCAATCAGTTTGATGCAGAAAAGAAGGTAGCGATTGCAGATACATCCATCAATAATATCCAACGATCCACTACGCAGTTGCAGGATGAGCAGCAAAACAGGAGTTATATCCTGAAACAACTGGAAGCCGAATTGATAGAAAAGGAAGAGCTATTGACGGAGAAGCGCAGTGAATTGGCTGAGTTACAAGAAGCGCACGAATCGGCAAAGCAAAACATCTTTAATTCTCAACAAGAACTAGAAGGATTGCGTAGTAAACTGGCTGATGAGAATCGGAAACTAGATAGTAAACGCAATGAATATGCGTTGTTGAAAAGCTTGGTAGATTCGATGGAAGGTTATCCCGAGAGCATTAAGTTTTTGCATAAGAATCCTAATTGGAACAATGCAGCGCCTATCCTTTCTGACATTATTTATGTGAATGAAAAATATAGGGCAGCAGTAGAAAATGTGTTGGAGCCTTACCTTAATTATTATGTGGTAAATAATCTGGAAGAGGGAATGGAAGCCATCCGTTTGTTGGATAATAATAAGAAAGGAAAGGCCAATTTCTTTTTGTTGGATAAAATTGTATCTACAAATACACCTATTAATCAGCCAACCAATTCTACCAAAGCATTAGACGTGATAGAGGTGGATGCGCAGTACAAAGAGCTTGCAGCATACTTGTTGGGTAATGTATTTATTGCGGAAGACGACGCTGCTTTTGAAAGTGCAACGGCAGATACGATTGTATTGGAAAAGAGCGGTAAGTATGTGCAAGGTCAATACACGTTAAAAGGTGGTAGCGTAGGTTTATTTGAAGGGAAAAAGATTGGTCGTGCAAAGAACTTAGAGAAACTAAATGAGGAAATTGCGCAGCAAGATACTATTGTGCAATCGTTGAAGGCAGAGATTAAAACATTGTCTGATAAAGTGTTGGTGTTTAATCAGCAACTGAAAGAAAATGCCATCAAGCAGACGGAGAATGAAATAAATCAGTTGACAAACCAAGTGTTTGCTGCCAAGAATAAAATAGAAAACACACAGGCGGCTCAAGCGACTTCACAACAACGCTTGGAAGACCTGCAAGAGCGTTTGGAAGATGAGCAAGAATCGATAGCTGCGACTAGGGAAAACTTGTTGACATTGAACAAACAATTGCAACAAACGGCGGCAGATTTGCAATTGGTAGAAGGCGATTATAAGCTGGCAGAAAGGGATTATCAGACCGCCTCTGCACAATACAATGAAAGTAATTTGCAGTTGACAAGACAGCAAAGTAAGCTGACAGCCTTGCAACAAGAGCTGACTTTCAAGCAAAAACAATTGAATGATTTGCATACCCAGATTGATGAAAACACGAAGCAATTGGGTGATGCAGCGGTCAATATATTGGAAGGGGAACAAGCATTGGCAGCGTGCGAAAGCGTATTGTTGACCTTATTGAGAACAAAAGAAGAAGAAGAGAAGAAGCTGAATGAAGCGGATCAGGCATTTTATGCTTTAAGGAATGAATTGAATGGGAAAGAAGCAGCGTTAAAACAAAAAGTAAAGAGTAAAGAGTTGCTTGACAATGCACTGAACGAAGTAAAAGACAGGCTGAATGAATTGAAACTTCAACTAGCAGGCATGAAAGAACGTTTGCAAGTAGAGTTTAAAATTGACTTGGATACCATCTTGAAAGAAGCTCGTGAAACTGAAACGCCATTAGCTGAACTGCAAAGCACGAGCGATAGATTACGTAAGCGGATTGAGAATATGGGTGAAATAAACCCTACCGCCATTGAAGCCTACACAGAAATGAAGAAACGATATGACTTCATTTTGGAGCAAAAGAATGACTTGGTGAGTGCGAAAGACAGCTTATTGCAAACAATACAAGAAGTGGAATCTACGGCTAATCAACTTTTCTTGGATACCTTTAATAAGGTGCGCGACAACTTCCAAAAGGTGTTTAAAGCATTGTTTACGGAAGAAGATACCGCCGATATGATATTGGTGAACCCTGAGAATCTGGCAGAAACTGGTATTGAGATTATTGCGAAGCCAAAAGGCAAGCGTCCTTCCTCTATTACTCAGCTGAGTGGTGGAGAAAAGACCTTAACGGCAACAGCTTTATTGTTTGCTATCTATCTGATTAAGCCTGCTCCTTTCTGTATTTTGGATGAGGTGGATGCACCGCTTGATGATGCAAATGTGGGCAAGTTTACACAGATGATTAAGAAATTCAGTGATAACTCTCAGTTCATCATTGTTACACATAATAAACAAACGATGGGTGCTGTGGATGTAATTTATGGTGTGACGATGCAGGAACCTGGGGTGAGCAAGTTGGTGCCGGTGGATTTTAGGAGTTTGAATTAAGCACCCCAACCCCTAAAGGGGAAATATAAAAGTTTAGCCAGCTAACATTGACGCAAAGTCAGCTAACAATAGACGAAAGCTGACAGCTTATGCTCAACATCTGTCAGCTTTTGATAAAAGACAGCTAACATTGGAGCAAAGTCAGCTAACAATGGACGAAAGCTGACAGCTTATGCTCAACATCTGTCAGCTTTTAGGAAAAGACAGCTAACATTGGAGTAAATCAGCACAATAACTAAAAACTATGTATAAAACCATCACGGTAATATTCGTTGCACTTTATGGTTGCTTCGTAGTTTTTGCAAGGCAGCCGGATTATTTTGATGGCGAGGTTACGGATGCAACAATTCATTATGCAAAAGATTCTGCGATGCAGGCAAGTATTCCGTTTGCTAACTTTTCTATTGGGACGACTAAATATTCAGTAAGGGCTGCTTATCCTTTAAGACAATTGGAGGAAGGGAAAGCTTTGCAGATAATATATGAGGCTTCTAACCCCAAACAGGCTGTCGTTTATAGTATCTGGGGATATTGGATATTGTGGGATGAGCTATCGGTATCACTTGTAATTTATCTTGTTTTGTTTTATGCCGCTGTGAGTATTACCGACAATCCAACGCCAGAATCATTGATAGAACAACTTGAATTTAGAGAGGAAAAGAAACGGAAGTATAAATAAACAATATTGAATTATGAGTAGAAATCAACAAGATTACCCTCTCATGATTGTTCGAAAATAAACTCCCAAACAAAAAGTGCAGTCCCACAAAAGGTAGAGAACTGCACTTTTTTATTTAGAATCTGTAACATATAACGTACTATTCAGAATGCATAACCAATCACTATTCTTTAATGAACTTCTCTTGGTACTTATTGCCTTCTTTGTCAGTCAACTCAACTACATAGACACCTGCTGCTAGGCTGCTGGCATCCAAGCTAAGTTTGCCATCCGTAACTGTAACCGCTGACTTACCAATTACTTCCTTGCCTGCAACAGACGTGATGCGCACATCGTAGCTGCCGCTTGTAGCACCCAAGCTGATGTTCAGCTTGCTCTTGACTGGGTTTGGATAGACAGCAATAGTGATGAGCGATGAATTATGAGTGTTGAGTGAAGCAATGGAACTATACTTGGTTGTGCCATCGGTACCAATTGCCTTGATGCGGTAGTACAAGGTAGCTGCATTAGATGGAAGGCTTGCATCCTCTACTGTATAACTATAACTACTTGTCCCTACTGCTTTCTTGCTTGTGATGGTACTGAAAGATGTACCATTGGTGCTTCTTTCCACTTCATAGCTGGCAATGTTTACCTCATTGGCAATTGCCCATTTCACATTCACCTTGTCACCTGCCTTTGTTGCAGAGATAGCCGTGAAGTTTACAGGCAAGGCACTCGCTGCACCCACAATGACTGCAAAACGGTTGTTGCCCACACTGGCAGTGTCGCTCGTCACATTGAAGTCGTACACTTGGTTTGCCCTGATGTCCTGTGTGGTATTCAGAAACTTATCCACTAACGTAATGCTTTGAGAGTTGTCCAGATCCTGATAGTCACTGAACGACAACCTGTAGCTTCCCGCAGTGCTGCTCTTGATGCCCAACTGAGTAGTGTCCACAGTCGCAACCAATGGATGCGTGGCTATTGCCAATCGTTTTGTACCCTTCAACGATACAAGGCTCTGGCTGGCATTGCTCAAGGAACTTGCATCCCAACTTGGTGTATAACAGTTGCTGCCATTACTGTTGTATCGTACCACTATCTCATCCAGCAGGCTGTTGTCTGTGGCTGATTTAAGACCAATCCTTATCAGCTGGTTGGCACCATTGCCAAAGTATTGCGTGTTCGGGATAGTGGCCGTTGCCTTGTGCGATTCCTGGAAGGTAACATTGCCTGCCGCATTTGCTTGCACAAAGAATGCCTGTCCACTCGCAATATAGTTACCGCTGGTGTTATCGAAACCAGTTGCACCATTGGCAATCACCCCATTGGAATAGGTGGTGTAGTTGTTGTTGCCAAATGGACTAAACGTCCACATATTGTTGTTGATATTGCTGTTGCTTGCCTTGAATGCGCTGAAGCTTATCTGACTTGGGTAAGGGTTCGCCAACAAAGTAAAGCCGTGTACGGCAGGGTCGTTCAGAGCAACAGTAAGCGTACCTGTTGTTACTGTACCAGTTGCGCTCAGGGTCACAGCTTCAGGTGCTGTCGGTGCCGAGCTTTCCAACTGATCAACACAAGTGACCGTTCCACTATTCCTGTTGCCACGGATGTTGACAGTATAGCCGGTTCCCGGTGTAAGGTTAGTGGATTCTGTGTTGGCAATACCTACATACCTGCTGCCATTCACCAATGTCGCATTGTAATTGTAAATAGTTGGTGAATTGTTTTGAGTTACATCAAAGCCATTGCTGTTGTACTTGTCCGTGTTGCCACCATCACCTGTGGTTGTACCACAAGGTGTACCACCAGTTCCTGAACCAGAAACATAAATCTGCTGTTGCCAGCTATTGCGCACACTAGCCGTTACAGGGCTACCGATATAACTATACTTACGGGCTGTCTTGGCAGTGATGTATCGTTGCACGGTTACATCACCAGCAATACCACCAGTTATCTGATCCATTCTTGCAGTACCTGTACTTGTAGATAGCAAAGTAAGGTTGCCATTACTGTTAAGTGTTCCAGAAGTTGAATAGACAGTGCCAGCAACATTTAGCGCACCCGCCAATGTCACTCCAGAAGTATTATTAATACTTATATTGTTTACAGTATTACTAGCAAACGTGTTTGCCGCAATATTTTGTGCAGTAGTACCTGCATAAGAAACAGTACCATTTATAGTAACTGTACCACCTGTATTGCTGATAGCACCCTTCACCTTCAAAGTATCGGTACTATTTACTGTGAAAGACCCACTTGTGAGGGTAAGATTATTAAGTGTAGTCGCAGCACTACTGTTTAACACAGGATAGTAAGTTGCACCAGAAGCAATTGTTATGTTAGCACCAGAGGATGGTACTACTCCACTCTGCCAATTGCTTGCAGTATTGTAACTAGTGCTTGTAGCTCCTATCCATAAATTAGAATTAGCAGAAGTAGAATCTACTGTGAAACTAACCGAAGAGCCCACAAAATAGCCAGAAGGCAATGTTTCTGTGACCAAATTAAATTGAGAAGTATTACTACTATACGACATAGTAACAGTGAGGGTTGATAGTAACTGAGTAGGATCTGAGACTGTAACTGTTAATGGGTTTTGATTCATATTACTAAGCATCAACGCACAAGGCTTGTTCACTTTTACTGTAATGCCAGATGTTGGGTCTGTAATGCTTGTAGCAGAATCAAAAATCACTTGCATCATATTCAACCCATTGTGTTTAACTGCTTGAACGTATTTTGTATTTGCAAGAATGTTTATTGTGTTAAGTGGATTGTAAGTTTGCATTGTTGAATAAGAAATCCCCGGAGTAACTATATATTGGTAACTTCCGTTGGAAGGAGCAACACCGTGGTTGATTGACAACTGGAACATATCTGTTGTATCTGGTATAGATGAGATATACAAATTATCAATGTTATACCAGTCTCCATAAACACTATCCTGTTTGATAGTAACATTATTACCCGTGGGGAAGAAGTAACCAATACTATCGTGGAACACACTGTAAATATTTGTTCCTGAAACGGTGGAAGGATTTGCATCTGTTGGCGCAGTAAAGGTTGTATAAGAACCACCTGCACTATTGTTGTAATAAATAGGTCCGTTGATTAATTGTTGATTTACACTTGTAACGATGTTCATTCCTGTTTTGGCACTTTGAATGTTGGCACCTAAACAAACAACCGCACTATCAAAGAAGAACCAAGATTTATTGCCAGTGACGTGGTCATAACTCAAAGACAGCGTTGAAGCCCCATACTTGCCATCGCTAACTCCTCCAACAAATCTAGTATAGCCAGTATCATATTGACCATAGTTAGGATTTTGTTGGGTAGCAGAATTGCCAGAGCCATCCAAGGAATCACTCGTAGTAACACCCGGAACATAATTCCAATTCCAGTTGGCAAATGAATTATTATTTTCATTGCCGTGAACCATAATTGAAGTAGCTCCTTGCGCCAAGAACGTACCCAATAAATTTTGGGTATTTAACGATTCATCCATGTTGGTTCGTGTAGATACAGAACGAACCGAGAAGTTGTAATTTGGTCGTTTGTGCAAGGTGTAATCCGAAACAAAATAATGGGTATGGATTGTATCCCCAACATAATTAGGGTTTGAAGTTTCACAATTTGCCAAGTCAGTTTTATAATCGGAGATGTGAGATGGAGTGGGATCCACAAGCGCCCCCATTTCAGCAATGGTGCTATCCACCAAATTATTATTTGGAATACTAATCTCCCTTCCGTTCAAATTGAAATCTTTATAAATACCTCTTGCAGATGCATAATAAGAATTGTGAACATAATTATACATCAAATCCAATTTGGTCTGGGTCATTGCTTTTGATGTATTTTTCAAATTGTTCCCAAAAGCTAAAATGTCATAAGCCCATCCGCCGCCATATTGTTGCGTATAATCTTGGGCATAATGCTGCATAAAGGAATTATCTTGTTTATATCCATCGGGCAAACTCTGTGTATAGTCCATTGTGGTATATAATTCATTGATGGCAGTATCTACTACATCCCAACCATTGCTATTTACATTTTTGGTCAAGCAACCCCAATCTAACCAGTAGTCACTAATGTTTGTTCTATTGTCACCAGTATTCGTAGATGGAGATAAATATCCATTTGCAATCAACCCTGTATTTGGAGTCTCAGGACTAGCATAAACTAGGTTAATAGCATTCTTCTCAATTGTTCCCCAACCAGTTGTATCTACATTCACACCAATACCACGCATCAATACCAACACATTACCTAAGTTTAAAGGGTAAGTAATAGTTGCATAATGCCAGTTGTTGCAAGTATAGTAAGGCACACGTTGTAACCACCAAGTAAGTGTTTGTTTGATAGCTGCCAGTACTGCAGGATTATTATATCCAGTTTCATTTACACCATTTTTAATGTAAGTATAATTGTAAGTGTATACCTCAGCCATATTCTGAATAAGACTAAGGTAGTTGAAGTAATATAAATCTTTATTGGGACTAGTTAAAGTAGGAGGTTCCCCTAATGAACTAAATGTAGAATCACTAAGTATTCCTCCGTTGATGTATCCATAAGTTGCAGAAATTAAGCTAGTTGCTATAGAAGGGGTATTTAATTGAATAGCTGCTGTTCTGTTAGTCAAAATGGAATCGTAAATTGTAGGTACCGCAATTGTTACTGAATTAGATAATGCACTAGTTCCTGTTCCAACACTGTTGGTTGCACTCACCTTGAAAGTATAGGTAGTACCATTTGTTAACCCAGTAACTATATAAGGACTACTATTGATTCCTGTTATAGTTGTTTGAGCTACACCCCCTATGTAGGGTGTTACAGAATATCCATTAGTAATGATACTAGAGCCATTAGTAACTGCAGAAAAGCCGATTGTGGCTTGATTGTTCCCTCCTGTTAAATAGGTAATAGATGGAGATGGAGCTCCAGGAGCAAAAGAATACTGATTGCCTATAGCATATAAACTTGCTAAGCTTGTTGTAAGCGCAATAGCAGATGTTGTTGAAACAGTATATGGGCTACTGCCAGAAATAACGCCTAATAGATTTTCTGAATATGCACTGCCAGAGTATGCTCCTACTACTATTGTACTAGTAGGAAGATATCCACTAGCTTGATTGTTACTACTGTATTGAAATGTTGGAGTTGTCGAACTTGCTGTACTAGAAAGAATGGACCATTGAACATTTACGATATTACTGGCATTGAGTGGGGCGTTAGTTAATGTTAAACCAAAACCTACTGTAACATTAGGAGAATTTGTGGTTCCAGTAAAAGTAATAGGTACATAGTTGGCAGAAATGCCTACAGGGAAAACTGTAGACCCTGAACCTACATTATTAATGGTGAGTGTACCATTACCCGTGGAGTAATGATAAATATAACTGCTAGAAGTATAGCCAACAGGAGCATTTGCGAGGGTTAGATTGTAACTGTATATATTAAACAATCCAGCTGTAAGTGTCATTGTTCCATTAATTACTGCATTGCCTGCTAAGCCCGAGATATAAGAACTACTGTTTATCTGTACATTACCAAGATTAATAGTACCTGAGCTACTACCAATGTAATGTGTAGCTGTTCCACCAGTAATTATCAATTGACCAGAACCGGTATGTGTACCAGCACCTGTGATGCTTCCATTAACAGTAACAGTGTTTCCTCCATCGTTTAATGTGCCAGATGTTAAAGTAAGTGACCCCATAACTGCTATAGTGTTTGCAAGTGTGGCATAGGTTGCATTGCTTACTGTTAAGGCAGTAAATGTTTGTCCCGAAGATGTTATGGTTTGAGGTGTTGAACTTGTACCAGAACCATTTAGGTTGACAGTAATATTTGTAGTTGTAAAGTATGCATTTGAGCCTACATTTAAATTACCGCCTAAATTTAATACAGAGCTACCTGAAGAAGTAGTTAAAGTGGCGGTATTAATACCACTATTCCCTTGAACAGTTACATCACGAGCAACAGTTATTGTAGGTGCAGTTGTTGTACCTAAGGAAACAACAACTGGATTACTACTTGATATTCCACCGTTGAAATAATAAGAGCCTACACCAGTACCCACAATTAGTGTCCCAATGCTCACTGTTGAAACACTATTCTCAATTTGGAAGGTTCTTGGGGTAGCAGTTCCAGAATTCACAATATAAAGTGTATCAAGGATTGCAGTTGGATTAAAATAATTGGCAGATGAGGGATTGGTAGGACAGTTATATATAACTTTTCTAAATGATTGATTGGTTCCAGCAGCTAGCGTATTTGCCCCATGTGTACCAGTATAATATAAAGTTGAACCATCAACCCAAGAAGTTATAGTTGGGATAGTTCCGTTTATTGTATTGTGATTATATACACCCTGACCACCAATAGTCCAAGTTCCACTGCCAGCAAGAGTTGTAGCAGTAGTACTATTTTGATTGCCGTTCGTAAACCATCCATTTATGGCTATGGTTCCGTTATTAGTAATAGTTCCATTTGCCGAATTAAAATTCAGAACAGCATTATTAGTTCCTGCAGAAACCGAAGAACCTGTGCCAGCTGCAATGGTGTAATTTGCACTTGAAGATACCGCAAATGCATTTGTAACTGAAACAAGTGTTGCTGTAGGTTGTGTAAGACTCATTGTATGTGTTCCATCTCCTATTGTGATATTGGATGCTGTTAATAATGCTGGAATAATAACACTTCCATTATATATATACAACGAATTAAAGGTTAGCCCTGATGAGATAGTCTGAGTTCCATTACCATTCAATGTTACTGTACCGCTTCTTGGAATAAGGGTTCCTCCTGTGATTATAAGATTACCGCCAAGACTGATGGCGTAATTGGAAGAAGAAATATCCAACGCACCTGTAGTCAAGATAAGGTTTCCACTAATCGTCAATGCTTCTCCCAACACAATACCACCAGCACCATTAACCGTAAAGTTGTTTATGTTGCCCGTAAACAGACCAGCTGGAAATGTTATAGAAGTAGTATTTGTAAATAAAACCGTGGCGCTACTATTACTAGCATCTATATTGCCTGAAGTTAGACTAGGAGCTACCCCAGCCAAAGTCAATGTATTCGCTCCAACTGTGAGCGTTCCATTAGTGAGTGTAAGGTTATTGGCAATAGATGCAGAACCTCCCAATGTGATTCCAGTAGATTTATTTAAAGTTACACTATTAAAGCTTAATGTTCCTGAAGTGATAGTACTAGAAGAAGCATTATTAAAAGTAACATCAACTGCCTTAGTAGTTCCACTACCGGTTAAACTTAAAGTCCCACTTCCGGTTACATTGCCACCTAAAACTAATTGATGTAATACGGCACTAGTTTGAGTGCCAGCAGTCAAAGTGCCACTAGTATTAGTTGCCACATCACCAGTTACTGTTAGGGTGATGGCTGTACCTGAATTAGGATAACTTAGAGTTGCCCCATTAGCGATGTTTACAGAAGCCACATTCGAGGTGGAAGCTAGTGTGTAAATACCTGTATTAACGTTTAAAGCACCAACAGAACCTCCTGTTCCCTGCAATTCATTGCCAGCTGTACAAGATGCATTCACAGTAACATTTGCTGTTCCTGCAAAAGCAGGAGCAGCATTCAATGTGCCTCCATAAGCATAAACATTTCCTCCAATAGGAATGGTAATATTATTAGTTGAGTTATCTAATGCACCTGTTTTCAAATAAAGATTTGTAATAGTTAAAGGCTGAGAAAAAGCCAAAGTCAATCCTGCGCAAGAATCAACTAATGAATTTACAGTAGATGGAGTGAATAAAGCATATCCAATACTTGGAGCGATAGTATTATCAAAGCTGATCTGACCTGTGTTTGCATTGATAGTACCCGCCGTGTAAGTTGAAGTTCCTGTGCCAATTGTAAGGATGTTCCCATTTAAGTTAATAGCAGGGGTACTTGCTGTATTCAAATTCGAAGACCCTAAAACAACCCTAGAAGTATATAAATTACTACCCAAAGCCAAAGTTTGTTTTGCACCAGAACTCGTCAACTTAAACAAGGGAGTCTGCAAATTAGGGTCAAAATAAAAAGTAGATGATCCAATCGTTGTAGGAGCATAAGCGTAAACAAGTGCTGGCGCAATACCTGTTGTGGCTTCACTCAAATAATCATTAGCATCCATTGCAACAGGGCCATAAAGAGTGTTTGTGGTGGCTGTACTTGATTGGTAGTTACATAAGTATAATCTAGAATAGATAACACTTCCCACATTAGTACTTGCTAATGTAAGAGTACCAGCTATGCTAGATGTACCCACTTGCAACCCAATTCCATTATTAGCTACAGAAGTACTTGGGGTAGTTAAGGAAGTTCCCGTACCCATCGATACTACAGATCCATTTAGTGTTACGCTCCCAGAAACAATTAAAGGAGCAGTAAGAGTAGCATTGTAAGTGAAAGTCACATTGCTATTATTAAAAGTAAGTGATCCTGCAACAGGATTAGATGTAAAGCTTACTGTTGGACTAGTATTTCCTGCAATACTATTATCAAATATAACATCATCTCCACTTGTTGGTACAGTACCCGATCCCCAGTTGGTTGCGGTATTCCAAGAGCCTGAAGTGCCACCTATCCAAACATTGTTGAACTTGATGTTCGTATTGTTTCCTCCATTTGTAGAGCTTGCAGCATTAACCGTAGTTGAATTATTTGTTATATAAGTGATATTGCAATAACTAATAGCTGTATTGGCATAATTTGTTAATGTGATATAAGCAACAGCTGAAGTACTCGATTTGAAGTTTAATAAATTGCCTAATGCACCTGTTAATGTAAGTATATTGGTTATTGTTTGTGTAGTTCCAGCTGTTAAGGTCAATGTTGCACCACCAGTTACATCAGTTAAATTGTAAAAGGTATTTGTTCCAGAAATTGTTTGTGTGCCCGTACCATTAAAAGTTACCGTTCCACTTTCTGCGTTAAAACTTGAACTCACACTAGATACCCAGTTTCCACCGATAGATACTGGATAATTGCTAGCAGAAACATCAAATACACCTGTACTTGTTGGCAGGGTAAGATTACTCTTCACAACAATTGCCCCACTAGCAGTTTGTGTACCACTTGTGTTGCCAAAAGCAAGGCCATAATAGGTAAATGCAGGTATTGTTTGCCCACCGGCAAGGTTGTTGAAATTGATTGTTCCCTGAGTAGCATAATCGGAGGTGTTTGTACCTGGGATAAATGTATTTGATATGTTAGTTGTACCAGAAGGAAAAGTAAATCCAGTTGCTCCACTGATATCTAAATTATAAAAAGATATATTATTAGTTGGATTTGAACCGTAAAGAGACACTACTGATTGGCTCGTTCCCGTAAATTGAACGGTGTTGGTGTTTACAGTAAAAGAACTAATATTATCTACACTAAAAGCACCTGAAATGCTAATTGTTTCATTTGAAGAAACTCCATTGCCCCAGTTAATTGCATGAGGTGTAGCACCACTGGTAGCATTATCAACTGTAAGGTTTGTGTAACTGCCAGGAACTATACGAGGGTTATTATTTATATAATAGACAACCGTTCCTGCCCAGGTTAATCCACTGGTTAATTTATAAGTTGTATTTATATTCCCTGTTTTAAGTGTTCCGCTACCAGTAGAACCTAATTTACTTGTTCCGGACACAGTTAAGGAGTTGGATGCTCCTAAATCTAATGTACTGCCAGCATTCAGCGTGAGCGGAACATTTGCAAGAACTATACTTCCAGAAGCAGTATTGGTGCCGCTTGTATTACTCATGGTCAACCCGTTGTTGTAAGTACCTGCCATTACTGTTTGTGACCCCGTAAGATTATTGTAAATTACACTGAAAGACCATGTTCTTCCTGTAGGTGTAGGTGCTGCAGAAGTAGATTGCGTATAAAGAGTACCAGTATTACTTGTAGTCATGGAGGAGCCAAAAAGTGTATTTGTTCCCATATCTAAACCAATACCTGAATTAATCTGCAATGCACCATTGATTGTTATTGTTCCTGACGCAGTATTTGTCACACTGGACGTATTGGCTAGCGTTAAGTTATTGTATGTAAATACAGGTATTGATTGTATGCCCGAGCCATTAAATTGAAAAGTATTGCTAGTTACAGTATATGTACCACTAGAAAAAGTTGCTGTTGGACTGAACGTTCCTGATACACTGATTGTACCTCCACTAATCAAGGTAACATTATTGGTGGTTCTTGTGCCAGAGACTGAAAGGTTGGTATATGTACCAGCAACCACTGTTTGTGCACCTGACCCATTATAATTAACAGTAAAAGACCATGTTATACCTGTTGGAACAGGTGCTGTAGATGTAGCACCAGCTAATAAGGTACCAGTACCTGTGGTAGTTAATGCAGAACCACTTGACAAAGTATTACTACTTAAATCAAGCGTAGCATTGTTAGCAATATTTAACTGATTGATTACTGAAATTGCTCCAGAGGCAGTAACATTAGCTAGAGTATTTGTAATTGATAGGTTATAAAAAGTCATCTTAGGTATAGATTGAATACCTGAGCCATTAAAAGTGAAAGTCGTTTGATTTGGAATAGTTGTATTGGTACTTACTGAACTTAGTGTCCCTGAAACAGAAATGGTGCCTGTTTCGGAGGAAGAGTTACCCAAGTTTATGGTACAAGCTGTTCCATTATCCATATCCAAATTGGTATAAACCCCAGGAACAATCCTATTATTACCAAAACTACCATACCGCACAGTGCCGCCCCAAGTTAATCCAGTAGGAATGACATAAGTTGATGCACTGTTACTTCTAAGAATCAACGTTCCACTACCAGTAGATCCAGTAAAGGACGTTCCACTAGCAATAGAAAAGGATGTAAGAATAGTTGTACCTGAATTGGTACCCAAATCAAGTGTACTTCCTGTATTTAGTTTAAGAACATTGCCAATGGTTAGCGTTCCTGTTGCTGTATTTGTTCCAGTACTACTTGCGGTCATTGTCAATCCACCAGTGTAAGTACCTGTTACAACGGATTGCCCGCCGGTAGCATTGTTATATTCAATTACAAACGACCATGTTTTACTAGCAGTAATTGGTGTTGCACTAGTGTTCTGCGTTTTTAATGTACCAGTTCCAGAAGTGGAAAAGGTTGCACCAGTTGTAAGTGTGTAAGATGCCATGTCAAGCACGGCATTGTTGTTTATGGTCAAAGTGCTTCCTGATGCTATTGTCAGTCCTCCACTTCCTACTACCACTGAAGCTGTAGTATTACTTATGGTGAGACCTGCAAAAGTAATTGTACCTGAAATTGTTTGCGTAGTGCCTGTAGAGCCATTAAAATTTACGGTAGTATTAGTAGAAGTAAAAGTACTGTTACTAGCAGCCAAAGTAAAGTTACCTTGAGCATTTAAGGTGCAAGTGTTTGTATTAGTTAAAGTAGCTGTACCTGTTGCATTATATCCTTGAATATTAATATCACCACTAACAGAAATAGTTGGGGCTGTAGTATTGGTACTATATAATACCAAACTGGTAGCTGCTGCTGTGGTAATACTAGCACCATTAAAAGAGTATCCACTTGCGCCACTTCCTACTGTAATGCTACCCACATTTATAGTTGTGCTTGCAGTATTTGTAGTGGACAGTGTAAGTGTTTTTGTGTTTGTATTCAATACTACCAATGAGCCAGTAATAGAGGTTGGGTTCAATACCATACTGGTGGAAGTACTCTGACTTGCACAATTCCATATTACATTAGCATAAGAAGAGGCAGGAATTGAGGGCGCAGTACCAGCTGTACCTGTAAAATACAATGTAGAACCTGTATTCCAGGTAGCAGTAGGTATTGTACCACCAGACGAAGCTTGTTGAAAAACTGAATAATTATTAAATGTAATTGTGCCAGTGCCACTATATACACTTGATACACTCGTTATATTACTAGTCATCCATCCATTTACAGTTATAGTTCCGTTATTATTTACTGTACCGTTACTAGTACTTAGCGTAAAGACTGCATTGGTTGCGCTTGCAGTACTTAATGAACTAGCAGAAGTGCCAGATATGGTAAAAGTTTTATTCGAATTAACAGTAAGACTGAAAGAAGTAATAGTCGAATTTACTGGCTGCGTAAAATTAGCCCCCACAGTAACTGTTGCCTTAGCAGTAATAGCAGCAGCGGCAGCAAGCGTTACATTGGCATTAGATATTGTTAGGTTATTAAAAGTAAAAGTACCTGTCAATGTTTGGGTACTACTTCCATTCAAAGTCGCATCCACATAACCGGTTGCTGTATTATATAAGTTAAAAGTTCCGTTATTATTAATGCTTCCACCGACATTTAATAAGTGTGTTACAGTACCGGATTGTGTGCTACTACTAAATGTACCCAAATTATTAACTGTGATTCCATTATTTACTGTTAAGGTAACTGCATTAGTTGAATTGGGATATATAAGAAAAGTTGCAGTACTTACTGCATTTACATTTACTGCATCGACTGTTGGGTTTGTAGAATTTAACCCTATTGTAAATGAAGATATTGTAGGGCCTGTAGCATCTGTAATTGTACAAGTTGGTGCAGATGTATAACCCGAACCAGGATTTGTAATAATGATTCCTACCACGTTTCTAGTAGCACCGCTACCACTAGTAATTACAGTACCTGTAGCTGTAACACCGCCAGTTGAAGGTGCACCAAAAACAATTGAAGGACTAGTATAATTATTTGAAGTTGTAGGAAAAGCAACTGTGGGGGTAACGCTATTTATACCACTATTAGATAGTGTAGTAGTAACCCCGTCATTCACTGTCAATGTTCCTACAGTTCCTGTTGTCCCTTGTAGCTCCAATCCAGTAGACACACTTGCTGTGTAGGTTACATTTACTTTATTTGTTGCAGTTGTACCATAAATTGGTGCTACTTTCAAGTTGCCTAATCCTTTTTGAACAGTGCCACCATTTGCAACTGTTACTGTATTTGTAGAGTTATCTAACAACCCCGCAGTTAAATTAAGATTGGTTACTGATAGATTTTGAGCCAACGTAACATAGTTAGCAGCCTTGTTCATGGTTAGCGTATTCACCGTGGTGCTTGCAAAATAATTACTGGGTAATGCAAAAGTTCCCAAGAATTGAACCCCTGTCCCCGAAGCACTTGCATCAATTCCTAAAGCACTAGTATAGGTACTTGTTCCACCAAAAGTGTGTGAGAGTATAGTACCAGAGTTTGCCAATACAATTTTAGAAGAAGTACCATAACTTAACCTTGCAGTTGTAACACTATTACCTAGTGTAGCAGTTGTGCTGTTATTGACATACAAGCCAAAAAAACTAGGGGCAGCAGCATCAAAATACGCTGTTCCAGTAGAGCCAGAAAACTTCAATTGAGGATTTGCAGACCCAGAAAATACATTCGTAGAACTCATTCCTGCCAAGCCGCCTACTGTTAGGAACTGGGTATTTGGCAAATATAATTTAGACCCAGCACCTGTACTGCCTGTAAAATCGAGAGAAGTACTTACAGTAAATGGTCCACCCAACATAACAGTGTTATTATTGGTAAAATAACAATTAGTAGTAGTTACAGTAGGAGCAACGTTGTAAAAAATAAGTGTTGTAGCAGCAGAGTTATTACCAGTTGCAGCATTGCTAAGTGTGATGGTAGGTCCGCCACTAGCATACGTAACAACAGAGGCATACTGTGGGATAGTACCTGTGCCACCAGACGAAATAGCAACCTGCTGATTTGCTACGATTGCAGCATTGGCCGCACTTAATGTGACTAGCGTATTGCCACCCACAATACCATTAGAAGTGGTTGTTTGTGTGGTGGCTACAGTGCCTACAAACTGAACGGTAGAACCATTAAAAGTAATACTTGCTAACGTTGCTGGCGTTACATCTACAGTAACTGTAGCAGTAACATTTGTAAATTGTACTACATCATTTGTACCAGCACCCGGATAAGTACCAGAACCACTTGTAACAGACCAGTTTGAAGTATTGCTCCAATTATTATTAGCACCACCGCCTGTCCATGAGAATGTTCCAGTAGCAGCAAATAAACTTACACTAAAAAACAAAGAAATTACAACAAGAAGCCATGTGCGTGTAAGGACACTTTTTGAGCACGCAAAATTTGTAAATATCTTTTTCATAAAATGGCAATTACGCAAGCGCTTTTGTGTATGAGTGGTATATCACCCTTATAAATAATCAGACGTTTTTTTAAGCTTAATCATATAGCAAAAAGCAAGCAGTCCTTAATTTTTTATTGTGTTCTTACGAAAGTATGTAGTAAAGAGAAGTATTTCTATGTAATTGATTATTAAATATACTACAACGTTTTAGTTTTGATTTCGGTAACGTTTCCAACTGCTAGTTACTGTTTTTATGCTTCGGTTACCGTACAAACAAAAAACTGAATATTATTCGTGTCAGGGAATTATATGTTTATGGATTGCTATTTTAAATGACCTTTTTGTACAATTTAAGAGATGGGGGGTGGGTAAATTAATGTACTGTAGGTTGCTTTTATTGGGTTATACAACTTGCTGTTATTAGGCTTGTTACTAATAGTCGTACAAATGACAAGGAGGGGGCAATGATAATTTTCCGGGTAATGGTATTTCTTACAAATATTTTTGATGACAAGGCCGGACTTCTGCTTGCCGTTATTCTTAGTGTGATGCTGATTTGGATTATTTATGAAAGGAAAGACAAACACATGCCGTTGATAAAATAGGTTCATTTAGGCGCTTATTAAGAATAACACTTGTGCCAATTGGGATGTCTGTATTCTTGATGTATAAACCTTTCTGTGTTTATTCACCGTGTAATTCCCCTATTTTTATAGCCTTAAAATAGGATAAACTATGACAATACCACGGGCATTTATTTTTGATTTGAATGGAACAATTATAGACGATATGGGCTACCACGCCATTGCTTGGGAAAGCATGATAAACAACCATCTGAAAGCTGGGCTAAGCTTTGAAGAAGTAAAAATGCAGATGTATGGCAAGAATGAAGAACTACTTGTGAGGATATTTGGAAAGGATAGGTTTACTAAAATGGAAATGGCAGCATTGTCTTTGGAAAAAGAACGGCTATATCAGGCAGCATACAAACCATTGATGAAATGTATTGAGGGATTTCAATCATTTGCAGATAAAGCTTTGGAGCAAGGAGTTGATATGGGAATTGGGTCGGCAGCTATTATGTTTAACATAGATTTTATATTGGATGGTCTTTATTTGAGAGGATATTTTAAATCTATCGTTAGTGCCGATGATGTAATAACGAGTAAGCCCGATCCGGAAACTTTTTTGAAAGTGGCTAGTCAGTTAAGTGTTGAACCCAAAGATTGTATTGTATTTGAGGATGCGCCAAAAGGGGTGGAGTCCGCAGCTAATGCAGGAATGAAATGCGTAGTTATAAAGACTATGCACAGTGAAGAGGAATTTTCAGCGTACAGTAATGTATTGTTTTTTATTGATGATTATACAGATTCTCGATTGTACATTGACTTGCTGGCAAACTCCTAAAGAGGGAGTTTGTATTTTGTTTCGTATTGAATAGGTACATTCCTGTAAATACCCATTTTGCCTACTCTTGTAGTACCCTTTACGCCAATAAGTGCTTCTTTATTTAATAGAATAGAAGTGCCTCTTTTTAGGACATCACCCACATTAAATTCTACCGCAACGGGTAATACAAACACAGATTTGCCTTCAATATGCATGGTTGTGTCCAATTGATATTTACCAATATAACTTTGGTTAAGGAAAACTTCACAGTCTACTTTTTTCAATGTTACACTAAAGTTATTGGGATTATAATAAGACAAGTCAAGGGTTACTGCAGTTTTGCTTAAACCAAGATGTTTTAATTGAATGTGTTTCACATCCCGATATTCAAATGCTTGGGGCGCTTTGCACCCATTAATTATTAATACTGTTACGACAAGAAAAAAAAGAATCCCTTTTTTCATAAACATATTATTCAGTTGCAACAATAATAAAGAAAGTGTTTATTCCCTAGCAAAGTCCTTGTGGGCATTCTAGCTGTTAATAAAGGAGATATAGTCAGTATTACTGAAACAAAAAAGCCCCCCAGTCGTAGTATTTTAGAATTCAGTACAGTAGAGTATCTATGCCTCCACACTTTCCTTGGAAATTGCCTTCTTGATGGCAGCAGCCATCTTTGCTCCCTTGTCATGCACTTGTTCTTCGGTCCATGCCAGGCTGATAGCTGTAGAAATACAACGATTCATTACGGCATCACTCGCAGAAAAGTCTTGCGTTTGAAGCTTATGCAAAGCAGCCCTTTGCGCATCGCTGATGTTGTTGAGGCTCTGTACATCCTTAAGGTGTTGCCACTTTCTGATGTAGTGCCAGTTGTTGTTGTACCAATAGAAATTGCCAGCAAAAATGCCTTGTTCCTTCAATTCGTCTATGGCAACATTTATTAGTGATTCTGTTGGCAAGAACCAACTAATAAAAGAGTAACTGTCTCCTTGCGCATCTGGTGTTAAGCGGAAAGTTATTTCGGGTATTTGTTCCAGATAGCTTCTGAGTATAAGGTTATTTCTTTTTTGGATTGATAAGATGGTTTGCAATTTGCCAATCTGCGCCAATCCTAATGCAGCATGCAGCTCACTGATACGATAATTGTATCCAATAAAAGGGTGTAGGTCGGCCCCACGGTCTACGCCTTTATGGTCGTGTCCGTGATCGGTGTAGCCATCACATTTTTCATATACCTCTTTATTGCTTGTCATCACAACGCCACCTTCGCCACAAGTGATTGTTTTTACAAAGTCGAAGCTGAATGTACCTGCATCACCAATGGTTCCCAAAGATTTACCCTTGTAGCTACCACCAATTGCCTGACAAGCATCTTCCAATAACAACAAATTATGTTCCTTGCATATTGCTTTCAAGGCATCAAGGTCTGCCATGCTGCCGCACATGTGTACGGGCATCACACACTTTGTTTTTGGTGTAATTGCAGCCCTTACTGCATCGGGATTTAAAGTCAGTGTTTCGTCTATATCAACCAATACAGGTATGGCACCAACGCTTAATACAGCTTCGAAGCTTGCAACAAACGTGAAGGAGGGCATGATGATTTCATCGCCAAAGCCTATTCCCAAAGCTGCCATAGCTGTAGTAAGGGCAGCAGTGCCACTACTGGTAAGCTGTGCATAGCTGCAACCAAATACTTCTGTTATCTTTTTTTCTAGCTCCAACGATTTGAATACCCCTTTGCGTGGACCTTCAAAACCATAGCGCATAATGATTCCCGTATCCATTACATCGTTGATGTGCTTTCTCTCTTCTTCTCCAAATAATTCAAAGCCTGGCATATACTTCTATTTTAATTAGTTATTTCTTCCTGATTGTCTTCTTCTTTAACCAATACCTTATCCAATTGGTTTTCAAGAAGTGTAATTTTATCTACTGCATTCTGGATATCCACAATGTGTTCAGCCGTTTTTGTTTCCTCCGTTGCCAGCCATATCAATACCATACTCACATAGTCCTGCATATCTTTTCCTGCAAACAAGGTCTTGTATTCAACAATTTTCTCGTTGATAATCTTAACTGTCTTGCGCAGTACTTCCTCGTCTTCTGGCTTCACCTTCAGGCGATAGGTCCTGTCGGCAATCGCTATGTTTACGGGCAATAAACTATCGTTTTCTTCCATTATTATTAATATTAACTAGTGGTTGTCGTTATTTGGGGGATGTTGATTGCAGGTGAATGAACGTGTACTGTTGATATCCGCTTCTGCCGACTCTTATTCCTTGTCCTTACGTATTCAAAATCAGCAAACACCTGTCTATCTCCTTTATGTAATCTGTGAGGCGCTTACCCAGTTCCTTCTTATCCTTGTCATCAAGTACACCTTTGCTCAGCTTCACTATATCAAGGTTGTGTTGTAGATCCTTCATGCTTTCTTCCGTATTTTTCAACTGGATATCCCTCTTGGATAGTGCTTTCTTCAATTGTACATTCTCTCTTTTAAGCTGTGCAAATTGCTTCAAGAGTAGCTGTTGCTTTTGCTGTAACTGCAATAATTGATTACTAAGTACACTCATCTTAATTGATAATTGACAATTGTTATTTACTTTCTTATTTCTGCATTCAGTTCCTTTTCAAAAGACTGAATGATCCTGCTCATCATGGCATCTGTCTCTTTATCTGTCAACGTTTTTTCTTCGTCAAGGAAGGTAAAGTTAACAGCCATAGACTTTTTACCTGCCCCTAATTTATCGCTTTCAAATACATCGAACAAACGCATAGATTGCAACTTGACTAAATTAGCCTTTTTTACCACTGTTTCCAACACATTGTAGGTAGTGTCGGCAGCAACCACCAACGACAGGTCTCTCTGAACAGCCGGGAACTTAGGTACTTCTTTATAAACAATCTTTGTCTTTGCAACTTGTTGTTGTAGGGCTGTATAGTTGATGTCTATAAAATACACAGCCTGCTTGATGCTGAAAGACTTCAGGGTAGCCGCATCTACGATAGAGATACCGGCAATGTTTTGCTTGGCACTGCTAACGTTTATCTTTCCTGTTTCCTCGTCCCTGGTATATTTTGTCTTATCTAATCCAGACAAAACCAATATTGCGTCTACAATACCTTTTGCCCGATAGAAATCAACCGTCTTTGCTTTCTCTTGCCAGGTATCTTCGTGGTTGTCGCCAGTGATGTACAAAGCCAGGTGTTCATCTTCCCAATAAGACCCTACGCCTTTGGTATGATAGGTTTTTCCATATTCAAACAATTTCAGGTTGTTGTTCTTTCGGTTGTTGTTGTAGGCAATACATTCCAACCCGGTCTCCAACATAGAAGGACGCAATACATCCAGATCGGCACTCAGGTTGTTCATCATCTTTACGGTGCCGTTCAATACTTCCTCACCAAAGTATTTGCTGTTGGTAATTGAATTGGTTACAATTTCATTGAAACCTTGCCCTATCAGATAAGTGGCAATCTTGTCTTTCAATGCTTCTTTTGCACCCAATGCGTTCACTGACGGAGAAATAGTGATGGTGGTAGGAATCTCTATATTATCCAATCCATCTACACGGATAATTTCTTCTACCAGGTCGGCAGGAAGGCTGATGTCGGGTTTGCTGAACGGTACTGCAACAGATATTTCATCGATGCCTTCCCTATTTATTTCAAAACCCAATGCAACCAGAATCTTCATTACAGTATCTGGATGATAGTTTTTACCACTCAATTTCTTTAGGTATTGATACTTCAGGGATACCAGCGTTTTCTCCTTTGGCGCAGGATAAACATCAATGATATCGCTGCTGATTTCGCCACCGGCTACTTCCTTTATCAATAGCGCAGCACGTTTCAATACGTTCACGGCATTAGAGATGTCAACGCCCTTTTCGAATCTTGTGGCGGCATCTGTCCTCAATCCATGCTTCAACGATGTTTTCCGGATGCCTGATGAAGCAAAGCAGGCACTCTCCAGAAATATGTTTGTGGTAGTGGCCGATACGCCGCTATGCAATCCGCCAAATACACCTGCAATGCACATGGGCGCTCTATTGCCATCGCAGATCAATAAATCTTCGGCAAACAACTTCCTTTCTTTCTCATCCAATGAGGTAAATACGGTATCGGGTTCTGCCTTCTTTACAATAATACTTTTTCCTTCTATTTTGTCGGCATCAAATGCGTGAAGGGGTTGTCCTGTTTCATTCAGGATGAAGTTGGTAATATCCACTACGTTATTAATGCTTCTCTGACCAATAGCTTTCAGTTTGTTCTTGAGCCATTCTGGCGATTCTTTCACTGTTAGTCCAGTAATACTCACACCCGCATATCTCGGACAGGCTTCTGCATCTTCTACCGATACAGTGACTGGCAAGTTCTTGTTTTCTATCTTAAAGGTATTTACAAAGGGACTCTTCACTTTTCCCTTGCTCTTGTGATGATGCGCCAGATAGGCAAATACATCTTTGGCAACACCCAGATGACTCATTGCATCCATCCGATTAGGGGTAAGGCCTATTTCGTAGATGATGTCGTTGTATGGTTTAAAGTATTCGGCCGCAGGCGTACCCACTTTTGTATCTTGGGGCAACACCAATATTCCTTCGTGGCTGGTACCGATACCAATTTCGTCTTCGGCACAAATCATCCCGAAGCTTTCTTCGCCTCTTATTTTGGCAACACGCATCGTTAATGGATCGCCAGAAATAGGGTGGATTGTTGTACCAACCGTTGCCACTACTACCTTTTGACCAACGGCAACATTGGCAGCACCGCAAACAATTTTGAGTGGTTCGGCAGCGCCAGTATCAACAGTTGTCAATCTCAATTTATCTGCATTGGGGTGTTGTTCGCAGGTGAGTACTTCGCCAATCAGCAAGCCATCCAATCCTCCCTTTACGCTTTGGTATTTCTCCATGCTTTCTACCTCCAAACCAATGCTGGTAAGTATTTTGGAGAGCTTCTCGGGTTCTACTATTTCGGGCAAATATTCCTGTAACCAATTATAACTGATAGTCATTCGTAGCAATTAATGAGGTGCAAATATATCAATTTACAAGATGGAATAGTTATAAGTTATTAAGGGGAAACAAGGGATTAAAGTGCCATACGGTTCCAAATATTTTAGTCGCATCATCCTAAAGGAACTCTAACAACCCTGCACTCCCCACCAAATACTTCCTACATTGATGCCTTTTCTCCTTTGTTTGTATATAATAAGTTGTACTCCCATCATTTGCAAAAGCAAAATACAAACTCTTTTACGCAAACACTACGGTTTAAGGTGCAAACACTAGTGTTTAGAGTTCAAACACTACTGTTTAGAGCGCAAACACTAGTCTTTAGGGTTCAAACACTAGTGTTTAGAGTGCAAACACTAGTGTTTAGGGTGCAAACACTACTGTTTAGAGTTCAAACACTAGTGTTTAGGGTGCAAAGACTAGTGTTTGCGTAAAAAAGGGTAGTTAGTAGAGGTTAATCGCATTGTTTCGTCTCTTTGATTGATAACAATGAAGGGTGAAGTATATATTTGTAGAGGATTAATTGATTAAACAACCGTTATTTTGATTGTTGTTGGTGAAGAACACACTACAATGGCAATGGGAAAGACCAATAAAGGGAAAGGAAAGATATAATCTTTGCAAAAATTATATTTGTTACTGAAATGATGCAGGTAAAGAGTTTGAAGGATAATTAGGAAATTAAGCTTTGATAACAAAACTTCGTCTATTTAAGAGTTGTACGAAATGTTGACAGCGAGTTGAATAATAAAATAAGAACATTTAGAAATGACAGAACAGGATAAAAAGGAATACTTTGATGTGGTTGACGATAACATTAAAAAGTTCGGTTATCACTTAACCTTTGTGTTTGACAATGACTCACCTTCTTTTTGCTATTCAACAGGGATTTACAAGAATTTCAATATTCCTGAAATTTTCATTTCTTCTTTACCAAAAAACTTGTCATTTGAGCTTATTGAAAATTATGTAAACTTATTTAAGGAGACAAAATCAATCCCTATAAACACAAAGGTTGACAATCTGACTAACAGGTTCCCAATTTACTTTATTGACGTATCAGTCTCAAGCTTGAAAGATTATATACTTTCGACCATTAGATTTTATAAAAGCTATGAGTACAAATATTTACAAATAATCTTTCCGGACACCCAAGGATATTTTCCTAATGACAATGGTTATTACTATGACCAAGAAATCATGGGAGAATTCATAAACTAACATTTCACCGCAGCTAACAAAAGTGTTTAGTAAAGTGCTTGTGGAAGTAATTCAGCAATTCTGCTTTCTTTTAGTA